>OCVR010001391.1_pt1 | contig 19435 bp, 10 predicted proteins | sample 1539091 | NCBI WGS metagenome assembly OCVR01 (sample SAMEA3355530, study PRJEB22509) | marine metagenome | biome: marine; feature: coastal ocean; material: water | place: USA | collected 2010-08-07 | depth 16 m | reverse complement strand
ACCTTTTAATTAACAATTCCAGCCTTATCGACATTGAGCTCAGGGCGACAGTTTGGTCCTATCGCTCAACGGGTGGCTCTATCCTCAATGCCAACGACAGCCGGTTCTGGTTCATTGGAAAATCAAAATTTACACCGATCTCACTCCCCCATAAAAATCTCGCCATCCAAACCGAACAATTAGATCCAGATGACCTATTGGTCCTTGCGCCCGACTCAGAAGTTTCGCTTGAACTTGATCTTCCCTTTAGCCGACAGGAGCAAGATCAAATCCGCGATCGGATCACGCGCACACTCCAAGACAATGGCGTGACGATTCGCAATAACGCTAAGCTAAAAATCGTTTTAGCGATCATTAAAGGCAAGCAAGAGAAGGCAGAAATGTCTTCGATCACTGATCCATTTGGCCGCCGTGGAACGGAGTCTATTAAGTACACGCCTCAAATTGGCTCTGTTACCCTCATAAAAGAGGGAGTGGATGTCTGGAAAACAAGCCGACGATTTGGGCCAATGGGAATGATTCAACTAAAAAAAGGCGAATCGGCCCAGGCAGCTGCGAAAAGATTGTGCAAACCCAGTCCATTGTTTTTTGAGTCTGTGCGCATTCCAAAATACATCGGGCAGCTCCCTAGCGGAAAACCACTGGGTCAATCAACCATCTCGGAAAAAGGTATCAACTAGTTTCCACACTCAGTTTAACGAGCCCTCTTTATCCGCAATTCGTCACAAACCTATTGATCCTTAAATTGAAAAGCGATTGGTAGTTCTGACGCGTTTTACGATGGAACACTTGGCGTCCCCGACACCAAAATCGCATGTTACCTCGGCCAGTAACGATTTTATCGCACCGCGATACTTTTTCGGGTATCATGAAACGCTTGGCGAAGACGACACTTATCTTTCGCGCACCCAATCGCTTAGCGTGCGCGGCAAACCAAGGAACCCTTGTCTATGAGAACGTATTTTTCCGGCATTATCTTCAGCAGTCTGATGGCTCTATTACTGGGAATTCCAATTGGTTTGCTTGCTCAAGCAAAACCGAACGATGATGTACTGCTCACCGACGCCGGGCAGAAACTTCAGTTGGAATATGCTGCTGAGCTTGAGAAACTACGTGACCAACTCTCAGCTCAACTGCCCAAATCAGACAAAGCACAGTCAGCAAAGCTTGATAAATTTCTCTCTAGCGATTCACTCGACGACAAACTCGCCAAATTTGTCGTGATGCACGAAGCAACTCCGGAAGGCTTGGCGAAGTTCGCTCAACAAGGAAAACAACAAAAAGCCCTCGTTGAAAAATTGCTCGGAGACGCCGATCTGATGACACAAATGCTGGTCGCCGATGGAGCCAATGCCAAACGACAAGGTCGAGGCTATGGTGCTCCCGAGTACGGACCAGCCATGCAGATTTATACAGACATTCAAAAAGGGAGCATGAAGGCAACCAACGGTGTTCTGCATCGACTGGCACTCGCGATCAGCCTTGAACACTCGGTTCCTATTACCCAAACCAATCCTGTCGACCAACCGAATGCACCAAAAACAGTTGATCCGGTCAAGCGTTACTTTCACTATGAAAAGGCATTTGAAAATGGCGAACTGGATCCAGCATTTGAACGATTGAGCACCTGGGAACTCCGCATGGTCGTCAACGGCGATGAACCTGATGAAACTCTGGCATGGGGCCGTAAAATGCTTCGAAACTATCGCCCCGACCACATCTACAATGACAACTACGGTTGGCGATACGTGAACCTGGTTGGTTCCGATGTCAAATATGGTTCCGGGGACGTCAAGTACGATCGGCCTGAACTTCAAAAGTACCAGAACATTTTGATGAATGGAGGAGTTTGCGGGCGGCGGGCATTTATTGGCCGCTTCATTTTGCGAGCCTTTGGAATCCCCACCACTGCCCGTCCAAGTCGCGGACATGCCGCACTGGCACACTGGACGCCTGCTGGTTGGGTGGTCAACTTAGGTGGCGGCTGGGGCGCTGGCTGGACGAGTACTCGCTATAAAAGTGACCTCGATTTTCTCGCCAGTACGCAAGCTCGACCTAAGAAAAAAGAATACCTCAAAGTCAAACGCGCTCAGTGGGCTGGTGATCTTTTAGGGGAAAAACGAACCTATGGAGAACATGAAGACAATCCCGAGTTTTGGAATGGACTTGCACTGACAACTCAACGCGCGATCATCGAAAGCGGAGCGGCTGTCACGCTCGACGCACTTGGAGAGGATCTGGGCGAATCCAATGAGCCCACCGTTGCAGAAAAAATCATTGCTTCTCCAGTCTCACCAGAAGACAGAAAAATCAATTACGGTGCCAATGTCATCTCCATTCCGGCGGCAGCCTACAGTAAACCATCGGGCAACACTCGCGACGTGTTAGCCATGAAAAGCTTCGGCGGTGGGATGCAAGTATTTCTGCCCCGCTTCTTCCCTAAAGGGACGACAATCATGCGAGGTGGAACGTGGAAGGGAGATGCCAATGCATGCTCGTCCGGATTCCGCATGCTCAGCGGTGGCTATGGACGCTATGAAAACTGGGGCCTTCGGGCTGCAGTTTCGCAGGGTGGAAAAAACGCACCGAGTGAATTAACTCTCGACCTCGGCAACGGCGTGACCATGGAGATGGTCTACATCAAGCCAGGTAAATTCGTGATGGGCGGCGAAAGCACCAAGGACGGTCGATTCGAATGCGTCGAGGTCCCCAAACATGAAGTCGCCATCACACAGGGGTTCTACCTCGGAAAATACGAAGTCACGCAAGCACAATACCAAGCCCTCATGGGATCCAATCCCAGTCGGTCCACCAAGGATCCTCAATGCCCGGTCGATAATGTCGGCGCACCAGACGCACTAACTTTCTGCGGCAAACTGGCTGAAATCACTGGACGGGATGCGCGACTACCGACCGAAGCCGAATGGGAATATGCCAGCCGCGGTGGCCGGAATTCAAAATGGTTCTTTGGCGATGACCCTTCAAAAATGGATGCCTTCGCTTGGTCGAAAACCAATGGCGGTGGCAAATCTCATCCTGTGGGTGAAAAGAAACCTAACCCCTGGGGACTCTATGATGTTTACGGCAATGTCTGTGAGCGAATCTCAGATACCTACGCTCGCAATTACTATTCCATCAGTCCCGCAGCAGATCCTACGGGACCAAGCCAAGGCACCACATCCCGTTTTGAGTATCAGGTCAACGCACCTAAAGCAGGGAAATACGCATTCAAAGCGAAAGTCGTCACGGCCAATTATGATCAACGACTCAACGTCCGGGTCAACGATAACGCCGACGAATTAGTGATGGAGTTGCCGTTCACCGAAGGTGATTGGAAAGAATCCAAGCCAATCATGCTGACCTTGAAAGAGGGCGCGAATACAGTGCAGTTCTCACGCAACCAACCTCCGCAATACGGAATAGCAGTCAAAGACTTCACTCTCACTCCGGCAAAGTAAGAGATTCGATTAAGCGTCCCTAAGACGAATACCTAAATCGGATTAGGGACGCCTTCAATAATTGAGCTGGCAATATGTCGAGCGTTTCACAAACGTGAACGCAGTCAAAGACTAGGGATCGCGAGGCCCAATCACGGTATCGGCAAGCGCACGTCCGAGATCGCCTTCGACGACCAAACCAGCTAAATCAACAGGGCCGGGATTGAGCTGAAGCCGGAGCACGTCTTCGGCTCTTCGGTCATCATCTACCCTTCGGAACCGTGGTCCAACTCCCGCCAGCCGCAGACCTTCCGATAGCAATTGCCCCGTCAAATGACCACAGCCTGGGTCATCGATTGGCAAATCAACAAAAACCGTAGCCGCAGACGCCGAGGTCTCCATCGCCTTAATTGCCGCCCAAATACCATCAAAGGCTCCACTAGTAATTTGATCCAGCGATACCCAGGCAACGCCTCGAGCAGAATCGAACCGCGTGCTGATCGCCGCGTGGCCGTCAACGGGAACATCCTGATTGGTCTCAAAACTGACTTCTCGTTTCCGCGCTTCGTAAAGCGGTGAAAGAATTGGTACCAGTTCCGCCGGAACATTTGCGCGAAGCTTTGGTTCTTCTGTAATTGGATCCCAGTATAGAAAACAAGAATGACGTGCAGGCTGCCCCGCCTCTTCGCCCTCACCAGCAACCCCGCCACGAAGCGAAGCATCTGCCGGCGTTGTTCCCAAACAAAGACCGGTGGGAGTAGAACCAAACTTAAGATTCATTCGTTGACTGATCGGGTGACGCGCTGTTGGTTGACTCCAGATGCCTAGCAACCCAATCTTGGCTCCCGCTCTTTCAACCGCTGCCCGCATGGGTTTCATCAAACCATGGCCACGATGTCGATGATCAATAACCGCCTGACCTGCCTCGCCGATCGGGCCAAGATCAGGACGCTCCAATGCATAATGCCCGACAACATCTCCATTAGGGGATTCGCAAATGATGGAGTGCAATCGTCCTTCGCGATTCAATAAATCGATTCGATCGGGAACATACAAATCAGGATTTGGATACGATCTCCCGTAGGCTTCATAAATTCGACGAGCGACCTCCAGTCCATCTCCCTCTCGGTAGTCTCGTATCCGGTATTCACCAGTCATATCTGAGGAGGCTGTATCAGCGTGCGCGTTTTCCGCATCCTCACGATCCAGTCGCTGACGGACCTCTTCGAGAACTTCAATCGAAGCATGATCTCGTTTCACATAGAGATGGAGTTCGGATCCTTGGCGTCCTTTCTGAACCCACCAAAGTCGATCAAAAATTGTATTGGGACGAATTCGATCAGTAATATCGCCACCGGCATCTTCATTCAGATCACCGCCAAGTGGGATTCCATGTTCGAGAATTTTAAATTCTAAGGCGTGTGAGTCGATCGTCACGCCAATTTCCAACGGGACAATTGCGTCGCCTTGATGCGCCAGCGTACGTTCGACCAATTCAACACCGCAAAGAAACGCCGCCAATAGATCATCCCGACGCTTACCAGTGAACTCGGCAAGATCGAGAGCGCGGCTGGCAAAGTCTTTCACCAGAGGAGCCAATTCAGGCAAACCGGGAAGGTCAAGTTTCAGTTTTATTTGATCCGGTGTATTCATCTAAAGCAATTTCTCGGCACAGGCCTGGCAATGACTCAACTGCAGACCAGTCGCTACGGTAGGCTATCGAATTTGAACATCACCCCGAGGGTGTGAGTGATCGATTGTAGCACGAATTACTGCTCGAGTTCCTTTCAGATCCATGCATTCATTTAGGCAAATGCCACAAATGAAAATAACACCGTCCTATCATTTACAAGTTGTCAGTAGGAAGCGATCGGGGATTTAAATCTCTTTCCGAACTGTCTCGACATCTGTGCGACGGCTCGAAACTACCGCCTTGGCCAGTTCCTACTTTCTCGAAGCGGATTCACCGACCAGGCGGAAGAGTCATTACCTAACCTCAAAATCCCATTGGATTAAGGATGTAAATCCTGTTGTTCAATAACCTCTTCGGACTCCTCCGAATCGAGAATCTCCAAATCCTTTTCATCGAAAAATCGCCCTAACGACATTCTGAACGGGACCAACAAAGCGATTAACAAGGGGAATAGAATTCCCAATGGAAACCCTTGGATCTTTGTGGTTTTCAAAACCCATAAAGAAACCAGTCCACCGAACTGTAACGCTGTGAACCAATGAATGGTTCTCATGGGAACTTTTCGGATGTAATGCGTCTTTGGATAAAGTGCCGGGTCGGTGACCCACAATCGGACGCGATCAAAAAAGTCATTCCCACCTAACGTCGCAAAGCCCATGTAAAGGAACAATCCAAAAAGAACAGCGTTAGGAATCAGATTTACCAGAGGCAATAACAACAGGGATCCACCAATAAGCAAATGGACCAAAAGTGCTGAAACGCGGTTCTCTCTGACCTCTTTAATTCGTTCCCGTCGTTCTCCCCCTTCATTTACCACTTCAGTAGTAGCAAGACTTTTAACGTGGTTGAGGGCATGAACGGTCGCAGCAACCATCCATGGCAATCCAAACACAGAACCCACCAAAGTGATCGAACCCACGACCAATAAATCCAAATGATAACCTGCCCCTTTTTTCAATTTATTACCGGGAGCGTTCACCAATCGAGTCGTAATATTCTGATCAAGATAGAGCAAAATCGTGGCCATGATTGCTGGAATGATAGACGCAAACCACACCCAAGCCGGCACCGAGAACATATCCACCAACCAAGGACGATCCATCGACGGACCAAACGAATCGGGAACTCCAGCGGTCTTCAACCCGACACCCTCCGGCGTACCGATGTTCCAGACGGAACCGAACACATCAATCTTGGCTGATAGCGCCCCGAAATAAACTGCCACCAAGGTCATCGCACCGATCGCGAGGGATGGCCCAAAATCAGCTAGAAATTCACGAAACGACCAACGCAAGTAATGACTGTTTCGAATTGAGCGAAGGTTTCTCGCAATAACAAACGTACCGAGAGCCAAAATTAATGTGAGGAATGCTGTATCCAGTGAAACGGATTCCTGCCCCGGCAGTGGATCAGTAAAGGAATGGTAGACATCTTTGATCGCTTCCACGATGAAGATGACAGCCACGAGCGCCGCAAAAATTTCATCGGTAAACCTCGTGAAATATTTCATCAGATAACTAAGGTCTGTCACCGCACATAGCACTAACATCACCCCGGACCAAAGCCCGACCCAGGCGTAGGTCGGTAAAAATGGAATCTCAAGAGATTTACAGGCCATGTAGAGAAGACCGGTAAAAATAACGATCGGGCCAGTCCCACCTAAAATGGTCAATGGCTGACCAGACAAAACCGCAAAAACCACTCCTCCAATCGCGGTAACGATCAACATCTCTGTCGTCCCAATCTCGCCTCCCGTTGCAACGGCAGTCAGTAAACCGAACGCGACTGCGTTTGCGAGACATGCGAAATACATAAAGATCGTCGATGCCACGACTTTGGGATTGAACCCTTCTTTGTAATCGTCCCAGTAAAAAGGTTTCCGCCGATTGATATCATCAATCAGCCCACCACAAAATTTACCCGTACGTTCTAAACCTTGATTTGACATAACTTATGCAATCTCCACTTCGAAACCGGTGCTGCCACAGAGAATGGCATCGGAATCCGCAAAAACGACCAGACGCCTAAGACGCAACTGAGCGAAGGCCTCTTTGACACGCGGCGCGCAAAAGAGCTAACTGTCGTAAAGAAGAACGGGAGTTACTGTTAGGTAATTAGCGGTGCAAGAATGCCGTTACTGAGTCGATGCCCTCTCGGGGGAAGGACTGGCGGCGTGAATAAGAATTTGTGTGGAACCGGCTTGTTCACAAACAGCAAGAGATAGTTTTTCCGAACTTCCCTCTGCTTGCGGACAACCACCGCTTCTTCAACTTCAAATTCTACTTCTTCGACCGGCCTTGGACTCGATCCGCTTACCTCATTGATGCACCATGTGCATGAACCCAGCAATACCGAAACCAGTAGCGGGGTCAGGATGAATATTTTCAGAGTGGAAAGGTTAGTCTTCATAAGGTCGAGCAAAGTAGAAAACACTCGAGAAACGATATCAAGATCAATATCGTCCGATTCAAGGATCGTAACGGACAAATGACCAATTAACTAACTAATTCCCCAAACTATTCCACCAACGCCCAATACTCCACCAGCCTGGCGAGGCAAATCGACTGGATCGATGACTGCGATAATGACTTTAATAGTCACGACCCGACCAACTCCCAAGAACGGACCGCTGCCAAGTTTCGAGTGCCAACAGCATCGCTGCCGTCCGCTCTGGTTCACTAGGACTGAGATCATTCTGCTCCATTGGGTCATCTTTCAGCTGATAGAGTTCCGTTTTCACTTTTCCATTTTGCTCGATCCGATGCAACTTCCAAGGCCAAGCATTCCAAGCCGCATGACCATGAAGATCGGTTTGATCGCGATCTGGGTACTCGTTGACGTTCTTCAACCGCCGCTCGGGAAATGGATTTGGCTTGCCTGCCTCCTCAGCTTGCATCAATGACTTTATTGTTCTGTCGCTCCAGGTCGATTCACCTTTTTGATAGCCATGCCAAAATCCCATTGCGGGATGTGTCGAGGACGTGCCATCTAGTATTGGAGCCAGATCGATTCCATCAAGCAGTGGCTGAGGGGATACCTTGGCACCTGCAATTGCGACCAGCGTTGGATAAAGATCACTCGTAAACACGGGCGTCTCGATGACCTTTGCTTGGTAGTGATTGGGCCATTGGAAGATCGCTGGAACCCGCAAACCACCTTCGTAAATACTTCCCTTCTTCTCTCGCCCACCTGATGATTCCCGGACAAGCCCTCCGTTGTCGCTCAAGTAAATGAACAATGTGTTTTTTTCGATCCCAAGATCGCGCAGAGCAACCTGCAGCCTCCCAACTTGCTGATCAAGCAGCGTGATCTCTCGAAAATAGCCGGGCTTATTGGTTTTCTCGTCGTTATAGAGCTTGCCCGCATTAACGAGACCATCGGGGATCTCTTCCTGAGGGTCATGAGGGGATGGGAACCAAGTTACGGTAAACATCGGACGGTCGTCATGACAATGACGCTTGAGAAAATCGATCGTCGCCTCCATGCTGATCACGGTACCGGCACCTTTGATACGTTCGTATTTTCCATTGCGACTGAGATACGGATCGTTGTCAAAGAAGTTAAGTCCCGAAAGCCATTCGTCAAACCCGGCGCCTCCAGGATTGGTGGGACTGTCCGGCTGAACCGAGCCAATGTGCCATTTCCCAAAATGCCCGGTCACATACCCAGACGACTTCAATGCCTCGGCAACTGTTTTTTCAGCCGGTCGCATGTAGTGACCATGATTGGGAACGTTCGTGCGAAACGGATGGCGGCCCGTCATGAAACTCGCCCGGGTTGGAGAACAAACCGGAGCACTCGCATAGAACCGATTAAAAACAACACCCGATTCGGCCATCGCATCCAGATGCGGCGTCTTCACAAAAGGGTGCCCCGTATATCCGGTGTCACCATAGCCATGGTCATCGGCCATAATGATTACGATATTTGGACGTTCGTCGGCGAGGCTAATTGCCGCTGTAAAAAGCAACAGAAAAACTGCAGTGATCGTTTTCATATTTCATACTTCGAAAGTGAATACTCGATAATCTGAAAGATGCGATCATTATCAAAATGAACTGGCAACAATATGCTCACCGCCAGCAAATCCGATTACATAATCTCAATTACGAAATATCGAACCCGTCATCATGATCACTATCCAACGACTGTTGATTGTAACGGCTCGCGCTGCCCGCATCGCGGTTCCCTGCCGCTCCAGAAGAATTTTCCAACCCAAAATTCTGGGGAGTGCTCCTGCGTTTCGAGGCAAGCAAACCAGCTGCACCACCCGCGATTAAGAGCCCACCACCAAACAGACTAAATCCACTACCAAGTGCCACCAACCCCCCAACGGCTAAGAAGATCGAGCCAAAAATCAGAAGAAAATAACTGCTCCAAGTCGCCCCTGGTTCGAGTACAGATTCATCGGGGGATTCCGGCGAATAATAGACTTGGATTTCCTCACCGACCGGATACTTCCTCACCGTCTTGGCTGACGTTGCTCTCGATGAAGTCTGAACATTGTCGCCAAAGTAAACAGTTTCACCAGAATATTTTTCATCGTTCACTGTGTAGTCAAAGGTTACGTCGGCAGAATAAGTCGTACCATCATCCCCTCGGTGAGACTGAATCTCGGAAGCAGTAACGACGCCGGAAACCTGCGGCCAGTCCAAACTTGCTTTCGCCTTTGTCACAATTGGCATGCCGAAAAAGTAAATCACGACAGAACCAATGATTGCAAAGACAAGACCAAAAATAAATCCAAAAAATGCTCCAAATATATTTCTCATATTTTATTTTCTCGATTTCTTTCGTTGCCGAACCGAATAAAAAGAAACTACCAATCCCCTTAACGCAAACGAACGATCCTAAAGTCTTAAACACCACAGTCTACTAACTCGTAAACTTGCTTACCTTATTCGTCAGTTCATGAGAATTATTGGCGTTTTTGTCGGAAGAAAATGGACTAAAAAATTGGTCTTAGCCAGTGCTCTGCCGATTCTATATTCAATTCTGCCCGCTGCAATCACTTTCCAAAAACGCACAACAAGCTGACTCGATCAAACCACCTCAATAAATTCGCGTTTAATTTTCAATAGAAGTGCGTTTAAGCACATCTTATGAACAGATAAACTGATTGCGGAACGCCCAACCTTGGTAGACTGAAACAGTCAAAAAGTGGATGGGAAACCAACACGACACATGTCACGGTTTCGTTATTCAAAACAAACGACTCCTCGCCTAACAACTTTTATCGGTCCAGCAAACTACTTCTTTTTATTGTTTTGTCGGAACTGAAATTTAGAGTATATGAATCAAGTTCACCTACTTATCCTCGCATTTTTATTTTGTTGCCTGTCCACTTCATTGATTGCAGATGATTCAACTGATTTTGATGACAGCGAAATTTTATACGCACGACGAATCGCACCCTTAATTCGTGAAAAGTGCCTGGCCTGCCATGGGGGCAGCCCTGATGAAATCGAGGGGGGGTTCGACGTCCGGTCTCTCCAATCAATGTTGACCGGTGGTGACAGCGAAGAACCGGGGATCGTAGTTGGCAAGCCTGAACAGAGCTCTCTTTATTTAGCTGCTGTTCGTGGCGAGGTGACGTTTTCGGCGATGCCACCCAAAGAAGCGGAAAAACTTAACGACAAACAACTCCAATGGCTGCACCAATGGATTAGCACTGGTGCAAAATGGCCCTCTGCCGATCGCCAAAAAGCCATCAACAAAAAATACGAATCCGTCTGGTCTGCCGAAGACGGCGTGACCGTTGAAACCTCCGGAGGACTCTCTTCTGATTGGACTAATCGGAAATATGATCCCACGGGCCTCTGGGCTTACGCCCCATTACAAAAAGTCCAACTGGACAACAGACAGGCCAACCAAAATCCAATTGACGCCTTAATCGAAAATGCACTTCCCGCAGGACTGAAGGTAGCGCCGTTGGCTTCGAGAAAGACATTAATCCGCCGGGCAACCTTTGACCTCACTGGACTTCCACCAACCCCGGAAGAGGTCACTCGTTTTGTCGAGGATCAACGATCTGACAAAGTTGCGTTCACTGCAGTGGTTGATCGACTGTTGCAGTCTCCCCACTACGGCGAGCGGATGGGGCAACATTGGCTCGATGTGGTGCGATACGCCGATTCATCCGGATTCGCCAACGATTATCAAAGGGGAAGCGCCTGGCGATATAGAGACTATGTCATTCAATCCTTTAATAATGACAAACCATACGATCAATTCATCAAAGAGCAAATTGCCGGTGACGAAATCATGCCCAACGATCCCGAAGGGATCATCGCAGTCGGATTTCTCCGAATGGGGCCTTGGGAATTGACTGGAATGGAAGTTGAACGCGTCGCAAGGCAACGGTTCCTCGACGATGTCACGAACAGCGTCGGCGAAACATTTTTGGGGCATTCACTTCAGTGTGCCCGGTGCCACGATCATAAGTTCGATCCTGTACCGACTCGTGATTACTACAGCATTCAAGCCGTTTTCGCGACAACCCAGTTAGCCGAGCGAAAAGCCGAGTTCCTTCCAACTGACAACACTGATGGCTTCAGTGAAAAACGGTTCATCAAACAACTACAAGACTCATACAACAAAACGCAGGCTAACCTACAAACTGTCCTAGAGAAAAACTCTCAGGACTGGTTCGACAAAAAAATTGCCGACGCTTCTAGCGAAGAAGCCAAGAAACTAACCCAGCGCAAAAAGCGCTGGGACGCCTCCATGGCCAAGGCGAAGAAAAAGAAAAAGGCTACCGCTCCCTTCAACATGGTTCGCAACGAGTTCATGAAAAGTGGAATCCCTGAAGATGAATTCCCTCCTAAACTCGTTGGATTCACCCCGCATCAATATGGAATCAATCGTGTTTCCAACCGAGGCACGCAGCGACTCTCGTGGGAGCTTGAAAGATATGAACCTTTCGCGCATTCGGTTTACAACGGACATACACCGACGCTAGTCCGTGTCCACGAACCTCTACGAATGCCTCAAGACACAACCAAAGGTGAACTTGAATCTTCCTGTATTCGCTCCGCCGGCGATCCGTTTGCCGAAGGGGAATCCGTCGCCCCGGGAACTTTGAGCGTGATCGACAATTTGGTGTCGGCTGAAATCAATCAGGATCTATCAGGTCGCCGATCTCAATTCGCCGATTGGGTTGCTAACAAAAACAATCCGCTCACCACGCGAGTCATCGTCAACCGAATTTGGCAATGGCATTTTGGCAGAGCCATTGCCGGAAACCCAAACAACTTTGGCTCTACTGGCGGACCGCCAACGCACCCTCTGTTGCTCGATCATCTGGCGTCGTCTTTTATCAACAATGACTGGTCTATCAAAAACCTTCATCGCCAGATCATGCTTTCCGATGCGTATGGTCGTGCATCGCAGCATCCTGACCCAGTATCGCTGACAAAACTGGATCCACTTGGAAAATCGCTCGCTGTGTTCCAACCGCGTCGACTTACGGCGGAGGAACTTCGAGATTCAATGCTCCAAGTTACAGGCGAATTGAATCCGGCCATTGGAGGCATCCCTTGCCGCCCCGAAATCAATATCGAAGTCGCAATGCAGCCGCGGCAGGTCATGGGTACCTTTGCTTCGGCCTGGGTTCCCAACCCTAAACCCGAGCAACGCCATCGCCGCTCCATTTACGTTCTCAAACTCCGCGGTGTTTTGCATCCAATGTTAGAAGTATTTAATTCACCAGCTCCCGATTTTTCCTGTGAACGCCGCGAAGCTTCCACCGTGACTCCTCAAGTATTCAATCTCTTTAACAGTCAAGATTCGTACTCACGGGGCCTGGCCCTCGCCAATCGAGCATGGCGTGAAACAGAGGAGATCGCGAATCCCCAAAGAGACGAGGCCGCTCTGAAACGCTGTTTTGAATTAACCCTCGGTCGCCAACCAACAACGGACGAACAAAAGTTATTCCTCCAGCACTGGAAAACGCTCGAATCGCAACTTCCTGTGGAAGCCCGACCGAGTCCTGAAATTCCATTAAAAGTAAAACGAGAGGCGGTTGAGGAAAACACTGGCGAGCGTTTTACATTCGAAGAACAACTCTTTTCAAATTCAGAATTTAAATCCGACGTCCAACCATCCGACTCCCCTCTTCATCTAAGAGCTCTCGCCGACATTTGCTTAGTCATCCTTAATAGCAACGAGTTCGTGTATGTTTACTAAACAACCCATAAATACAACTCGCTTGCTTTCTGTTGCGATTAGCTCGGTGCGGGCAGGCAAGCGCCAACCCCGCCTTCCAGAGGTCGCCTCTGCCCAATCGCCACACAAACAAAGAAGTGGGAGCGACCGATGAAAAACCGACGCGAGTTTCTTTATGGTCTCGGCACGTCCTTAGGCAGCATCGCGCTGTCATCGATGCTTGCCAGCGAATCCAATGCAGATGAAAAACCCAATCCTTTGGCACCCCGGAAAGGTCATTTACCTGCGAAGGCGAAGAGCTGCATCTTCCTAATGATGGAAGGCGGCCCTTCTCATGTCGATACCTTTGACCCCAAACCTGCACTCAACAAATTGCACTTACAAGCGTTCACAAGGAGTGGAAAACAAAAATCCGCAATGGAAAGCGGAAAACGGTACTACGTACAAAGCCCGTTTAAATTCGGCAAACACGGCGAGAGTGGTGCCGACATGGCGGACAATTGGCAACATCTCGCTGGCGTGGCTGACGATTTATGTTTCTATCGAGGGTGCCAGGTCGATAGCGTCAATCATCCAACCGCAATGTATCAGATGAATTGTGGCAACCGTTTTGGAGGCGACCCGGGGATTGGTGCCTGGGTCACCTACGGCTTGGGAACAGAGAACCAGGATCTTCCAGGCTACATCGTGTTACCCGACGTCTCCTATCCACAAGGAGGAGCACCTAATTGGAGCAATGGCTACTTGCCTGCCTTTTATCAAGGCACGCCGCTTCGCCCCAAGGGCTCGCCCATTCTCGACCTTTCGCCGCCCGAGGGTATCACGCGAGAACGGCAGAGAATGAATCTCGACCTGCTTTCTAAATTCAACCGCCACCACGCAGACCAACATCCGCAACATCAGGAACTCGCCGCCCGACTGGAAAGCTATGAACTTGCTTTTCGAATGCAAACCGAAGTCCCCAACGCAATCGACCTATCCGATGAATCTGAAAAGACTCTCGCGATGTATGGCGTCGGAAATGGTGCCACCGATTCATTCGGACGCAAGTGCCTACTTGCACGAAAGATGGTCGAAAAGGGAGTTCGATTCGTCCAACTGTTTAACGGTTCCTGGGATAGCCACGATTACATCGAGCGAGCCCATGGCAATCTCGTCCGTGGCGTCGACCAACCGATCGCGGCCTTAATCAAAGACCTCAAAGCACGCGGACTTCTCGACAGCACCTTAATCGTTTGGTGCGGCGAATTCGGCCGTACTCCCGACAATGGCGTTCGCGGCGGCATTGCTTACGGACGAGACCACAATCCCAATGCGATGACCATCTGGATGGCGGGCGGTGGTTGCAAGGCTGGGCACACCATCGGAGCAACCGATGAAACAGGAATGACCGCTGTCGAAGACGTACACCATGTCCGCGATTTCCATGTAACGCTTCTTAAACTACTTGGCCTCGATGATAATAAACTGACCTATTATCACGCGGGTAGATTCAAGCAATTAAGCCAGTTCGGCGGCAAAGTGATTGATTCGTTGATTGCTTAAAACTGATAGGATTGCATTGCTAGTCACAATCTGCGTTGAGCAATCATCAAAACCAATATTGAAACAGAGGATCATTCAGATGCGTCCTAATCTATTAGTCGCCATTTTAATGGCTTTACTTTTCAGTAGCTCATCCGTCCAAGCGCAGAAGACAATCAACAACGAAGCAAAGAAACCATCCTCGCTGAAAAAGTTCACAGCCAAGGATGGGACATCGATTGAATACAAAATCATGTCCCCCCAAACCATCGAGGCAGGCCGTAAGTATCCATTGGTTTTAGCGCTGCATGGCCGGGGAGGAAATACAACCGCGGCGCCAAAACTGGCTTCCGGCGAACTTAGAACAAAATTCCCCTGCTTCATTATGGTGCCCGAGTCGACAAAAGCAGGTAATTGGGCACAGCCCGCCAAACGTACCAAGAAAAAACAATCCACCAAAGCAATGCTGCCCGCCGCACTCGAGGCTTTAGATGCACTCATCAAGAAACACCCGATTGATACTCAGCGGATTTATGTAACGGGACAATCGATGGGGGGCGTAGGAACCTTTGGAGCCATTTCACTTCGTCCTGATTTTTTTGCGGCGGCCGTTCCCGTTGCCGGTGGTTGGGATCCATCAGAAGCCGATAGATTAAAACACGTTCCAATTTGGATTTTTCACGGAGACAATGACAGCGTCGTCCCAACCAAATACAGCCAGGACATGGCGGCAGCACTCAAAAAAGCTGGTGGAGACCCCAAATACACTGAATTCAAGGGAGTCGGCCACAACAGTTGGGATCGGACTTACGACTCGCTGGCTACTTGGCAGTGGCTTTTTAAACAGCAAAAAAATAAACCCTCCAAGTAAAACATCACAAACACATAAAACCTTCAGCCGAGACTCTTTATGTTAAACCGAATTAGCCCCATCCTTTTCATCTGGCTACTTCTGCCTTTCAGCCCTGCCCCGTTAAACGCCGCCACCGACCAACCGCCTAACGTTGTCTTTATCTTTGTCGATGACCAAGGCTATTACGATCTCGGATGTTATGGCGCGACAGAAATCCAGACACCTCGCATCGATGCGATGGCTGAGCAAGGCACTCGGTTTACCGACTACTATGCGGCGGCTCCTATTTGCAGTCCCTCTCGAGCTGGATTGTTGACGGGCTGCTATCCGCGCCGAGTCGGAAATCAAACGTGGGTTCATCGCGCCGATTCACAAACAGGCATTCATCCCGACGAATTAACGGTTGCCGAGTTGTTTAAGCAGAACGGCTACAAAACAGCCTGCATCGGCAAATGGCACCTTGGTTTTCACGAACCGTTCCTACCAAAAAACCAGGGATTCGATCATTACTTTGGTTTGCTCCATAATCTTGACCCCGTTGAAATCGTCTATTTCGAAGAGCAAGGCGGAGTCCCTCTGATTCGCAATGGCGAGGTAATCAAACGTCCCGCCGACCCCGCTGAGCTCACAAAAATTTACACCGACGAAGCAATTGAATTTATTGAGAAAAACAAGGAAGACCCATTCTTCCTTTATCTTCCCCACACCATGCTGCACAATCCGCTAGGGGTTAGCGAGCCATTTAAAGGCAGTTCCAATTGGGGAGAGTATGGCGATGCCATTCAAGAACTCGACCACAATGTTGGCCGGATCTTTGACGCGCTCAAGCGACTCAAAATTGATGACAATACGCTTGTCATTTATGCATCCGACAATGGCCGGGGACCTGGACGCAATCCCGATCAAAAAATTCGCGGCCGAAAACTGTCCACCTACGAAGGCGGGATTCGCGTTCCGGCAATTGCTTGGGGACCAAAACTTGGCCTGCAGACGGGCGCTGAAACCGCAGCAGTCGTTCGGGCGATGGACTGGTATCCAACCCTTGCTACTTTTGCCGGAATCAAGGTTCCACAGGATCGAGTCATTGATGGTCGTGACATCAGCCCACTGTTAAAAGGGGAAACAGACACGGTACCCTTCCCGGGTTTAAAGAAATCGCTCAATGCCTCCGTTCCTCTGCGAAGAACATGGGATCCACCTGCAGAGTGGGCCGAGATGATTAATCGCAACGAATACAACGATGCGTTTTTCTATCACGGCAGCCAAGGAGCACTCTCAGCCGTCCGATGGCGTAACTGGAAACTTTATTTGAATCCCAGCCTCCAGCTTTATGACCTCTCCCAAGACCCCGGTGAATCGAAGCTAGTACGCAATCCAAAGATAAGCCGTAAACTCCGCGGGATGTCAATCATGTTTCAGGATGAAATGCAATTTGACGCCAGGCCTGCAGGAATTGCCCCCGCGCCCGCCCAAGCCGATGGCCGCACCAGAATTTCAAAAATTACCAAGGATAGCCTCGATGAAAAACTCGATGTGACCTACGCCAAGTATGGTGACAGAACGCTGGAGATGGACATCTACCGCCCCCGCGAAGCCTGGGGCACGCTGCCGGCCATCGTCTGCATCCACGGCGGCGGATGGGCCAAAGGCAATCGCACTAATCATCGAAATGTCGCCCAGGCATTAGCCGAGCGGGGGTTTGTGACCGCGACGATCTCTTATCGACTCAGCGGTGAAGCCCCTTTCCCCGCAGCGATCCAGGACTGCAAAGCGGCCGTGCGGTTCCTCCGTGCGAACGCTAACAGCTATGGAATTGATCCCGATAAGATTGGAGCCATTGGACACTCCGCCGGCGGACATTTAACGGCATTGCTTGCCACCTCTGGAGAAGTCCATTCGCTCGAGGGAGATGGTGGATACTCAAACTTCAGTAGCGCCATTCAAGCGGCGGTTCCCATGGGAGCCCAAACCGATTTCCTTTCCAAGCGAACTCGCGAAATCTCATCTGTGGAAGGTCGTGGACAAATCTGGCGGCAGTTCCTTAGCGGCTCGCTCGAGGATGTGCCTGATGTCTACCGACTCGCCTCACCACTGGTTCATCTCGACAAAAACGATCCACCCTGCTGGTTCATCACGGGAGAAAATGATGACGCGAGTACTCAAGCCGACAAATTTAGAAATCAAATGAGTGAGCTGAACATCCCGGCAAACCTCTCAGTGATCAAAGACGCGCCGCATCCATTTTTAACAAAACAGACTTGGTTCGACCAAATGATCAATCTAGCAGATGCACATTTCAAGAAGACCTTGAAATAAGACGGGCTCTTTCCCATTCGAATCCAATCGAATGGGAAAAAATGGGCATCGCGAAACTAATTGAATTGAATTGAATTGATGATGCATCTCGAACAACTCTGTGAGCCCAGTAGGCCGGTTGCGATACGATGGATTCGCAACTGGCCAACCTCAAACCAACAACAGAGTGGAGTTACTGCGTAACAAAAATCTCGGTCGCTGGTGTATAGACTCCACTTTCCTCGTTGTTGTTCTCATTCGATTCAAGAATGAGATTGTCAGGGTCAATTTCAAACAAGATATTGTACGCGTCTGAATTAGCGTCTGAGATCTCACCTAAATTACCTGAATTGGAGGTAAATGTTTCTTCTGCACCCGCTGCGATTGGCTTGGACATCGTTAAAAAATATTCTCGCTCAGTCCCTAACTCTGGAATATAAACTGCCATTCGAACACGTGTCTTGCAATTGCCCGACCCTTTGTATTTGAGCGGACCATTATTCCGAACCACTACTTCCCAGCTAATCCGCTCCGCCGGTGCATTGGGTTGATTATCACGATGCCTGACAACCACACTTTTGAATTCAAGATCGATCCCCGGTTTACCCTTGGGCCCCATTCCGTAAGGAATGGGTTCGATCGTTCCTTGCCTTTTTTTTGTCGGCCGTTTATTTCGTTTATCTTCCGCTATCTTTGGTGAGTCATCATTGGAATTATCCCCCGGCACAAAAACCGTAGGACACTCAAACAAACTCGTCTCGATGGTGCCAAGATTAAAAGTGCGGATATTCCCGGACTGTTGAGTCGGACTTGCACCACTGAGATTTCTGACAATGGTTACCGTTTTCCACGTGTACCGAAAATCAGTGCCGAGTACCCAGGCTTCAATCAAAACATCCCGACCACGAACGGCATCGGGGAAAAAATAACTAGTCTCTGAAAATCGGCCATTCGAATTAGTGGTTGCCTCACCCCATGAAATCCCCCAGGGAAATGGGGTGACGGGGCCGGTAAAACCTACGCCTGTCCCACCTAGCCAACGACTTTTAAATCGGAGCTTTACATTTGCCATCGGACAGGAAGTCTCAAAACCTGTTCCGGCATTATCCTTGTTGATAAGTTCACCGGTCACTCTCCAGAATCCACCATCCGCGGAAGCGACCGAGGCAAATCCAAACAACAGAAAACCAATAAACAAAATTGACTTGACCATCTTTTGCGATTTCTTCATGAGTTCATTTCCTTGTTAGACGCTGGACGAGCAGTAGACACTCACAAACAGCTTTCAACTTCCATTGTTCCAACCTTGTCGGTGCAAATCAGTGAAGGAAGAAAGCGTTGCCGTTCTTTCTACCTATCAACGATGCACGCGGTATGCCAAAGCAAGAAATTCCTAAATACCCCCAAGAAACCGGCAAAGCTCGAATTTGTTGAATCACCCAATATCTCATTCTGAGAATTATGAGA
>OCVR010001388.1_pt1 | contig 19440 bp, 21 predicted proteins | sample 1539091 | NCBI WGS metagenome assembly OCVR01 (sample SAMEA3355530, study PRJEB22509) | marine metagenome | biome: marine; feature: coastal ocean; material: water | place: USA | collected 2010-08-07 | depth 16 m | reverse complement strand
ACAGATACAGATACAGATACAGATACAGATACAGATACAGATACAGATACAGATAAAGATACAGATACAGATACAGAAGCAGTTACGGATACAGATATCGCAGCAGAATTAGATTCAAAGGTGGCGTCTGCAAATAAGATGGAATCTGAGCTTGAACTGCATGCGACAGCTGATTCAGAGTTAGAAACGGCTCAAGCGGTTGAATTAGAACCCGAACCCAAACCAGAAGTAGAGCTAGAATCAACATTAGAATTAGAAGCTGAGGCTGAAGCTGAAACTCAAGCTCAAGCTGAAATAGTCGCCCCAGAGGATGAAGGTGTAAAGAATAAGTCGCCAGATGAAACTGTGGCAACTGAACAAGACCTCAAGCTAGAGTCAGACACAGACACAGACACAGATGTAAATACAGAGCCCAATGATGTAATTAATGAAGGGCAGTCTGAAAACGATCAAGGTACGTCTACTCATGACTAATTTAGCTGATAAATTATCACAAAGCCTTAGCCAAATTCAGGTCCAGCGCGCAAGTTCGCAAGGTGTATTAACGCGGGTGGTGGGCTTAACCCTAGAAGCCACGGGTGTGAATGCCCCAGTGGGTTCTTACTGTGACATTATCAGCCCCAGTGGATCCACATTAGTGGCAGAAGTAGTCGGTTTTGGTGATGGAAAATTACTTTTAATGCCGTTTGGGAGCGTGCAAGGCATTGCTGCTGGTTTTAAGGTGAAACCGCAATCACAAACCCAAAGTACGGCCATGAGTCGGTCTATGCTCGGACGCGTTTTAGACGGCATGGGCCAGCCACTCGATGGTGGCCCTGACATTGTGGCAGAAGAGCACCGCAGTATTTTGGGGCAATCTATTAATCCCCTGAAGCGGCGACCTATTGACCAAGCCTTAGATGTGGGCGTGCGCAGTATTAATGCATTACTTACTGTGGGTTGTGGCCAAAGACTCGGTTTGATGGCAGGTTCAGGTGTTGGTAAAAGTGTCCTCATGGGTATGATGACCCGTTTTACCCAAGCTGAAGTGATCGTTATCGGACTCATTGGTGAGCGGGGAAGAGAAGTTCAAGAATTTGTGCTCGATTCCCTGGGAGAAGCCGGGCTTGCTCGTTCTGTGGTCGTTGCGGCTCCTGGAGACACGTCTCCAGTCACACGCTTACATGCGGCTAGATTGGCCACCACCATCGCCGAGTTTTTTAGGGATCAAGGCAAATCTGTTTTGCTACTTATGGATTCTATTTCTCGTGTGGCCCAAGCCCAACGAGAAATTGGCTTGGCCATTGGCGAACCACCTACAACCAAAGGCTACCCTCCCTCAGTGTTTACCCTCATTCCAAACTTAATGGAGCGAGCAGGCAATGGCCATGAAGATGGGCAAGGTGCCATCACGGCTTTTTATACGGTGTTGGCAGAAGGTGATGATCAACAAGATCCCGTTGTTGATGCGGCTCGCTCTGTCCTTGATGGCCATATTGTCTTGAGCCGTGAGTTAGCTGGAGCGGGTCATTACCCAGCCATAGATATTAATCAGTCCATCAGTCGTTTAGCGCCAACTTTGCAAGGTTTAGGCCAGAAGCAGGCAGGGCAGCAACTCCGCCAGTGGTTAAATAGCTATGCAGAGAACAAAGATTTAATCACTGTGGGGGCTTATCAAGCAGGTAAAAATATGGTTTTAGACCAAGCCTTAGATAAAAAATTAAACATGGATCGATTCTTGCAACAAGGAATGCATGACTCGTGTGATATGGCAACCAGCTTGGATCATTTGCAAATCCTCGCACAACCGCCACAACACGAATTTCAGCAATCAGAAACGCTGCAGGCTATGCCCTAACTTTAGTTTAGTGCTGCGTCAGCAGCAATAAGTGGAGTAGGACTATGGCTATCAGCAAAATCGATCGTTTTACCAATTTGGGTAAAATACAGCATCAACAATACCAGCAAGCGTTAGAAAGTGAGCAAAAAGTTAGTCAGTTGATTGACAGTATCGATTCTTCAGTGGCGCAAATACGCCAATACCAACTGGACTATCAACAAGACTTGATCACGCTCCAGCAAGGTGCTAGTACCAATGAGAAACTCGTTAGAACACGCAAGTTTTTGCAGCAACTAATGCAAATGGAAGTTGATCAGTTGCGCCAGCGACAAGATTTAGATGAAAGGTTACAACAAGCCAAAGCTGTGAGCTTACAGAAATTACAAAAGGCTCGAATGAGTGAGAAGGTAACAGAAAAGGCTCACGTAGAGCATCTGGCGGCTAACAAAGCCTTAGATGCAAAACAGATGGATGCCATTGCCACACAAATGTATAATCGGCGTTAATTTAGTCGTATTGGAGCGATTCTTGCATAGTATTGTGTACAATAACGATGAATAGACCGTTTTTAGCTATTCTGACGAATAACTGACACTAGTGCAGGCTAAATTATTATGGCTCAAATAGATTTGCTAAATATACTCAAAGCAACCAACACCCCTAGTAACAAGGGTGTAGGGCCTAATGTGGCAACAAATCCAGCTGGGGCTGGCAAGTTTGAGCAAATATTAAGCGGCCAGAAAGAGGGGGCTGTCTCGGCAACACCCTTAGGCAATTCTATGCCAAGCGGCAAGGGCTTGCCGACTGCAGGTCTTTCGAAGTTGCAACAAGCGCAGACTTCTCAACAGCTGTTTGCCACCATTGCCCCTGCGCAGCAATCACAAATTGATGACTTGAGTTTTATGACTCATTTACAACCCTTGGTTGATATGCCACAGGTGCTCAAATCTGGATCTTTAACTGCATTACCTCAGCTTACGGATACAAAAATAAGTTTTTCTGACCAGCAACTTCAAGATTTAGCGGTTCAGCTAGGTGTAGATCCAGCAGTAGCTAAACTCGTTTTACAAAGCACGATTAAGCCTCAAGACACTGGGGACCTTGCTAATGCTCAAGTTAGTTCCACCTTGGGGATGGGTTTTAAACCAGGTCAAGTTCAAACGGCTTCTCCAATACTTGCACTCGAAGGTGCATCAGACACTATTACAACAAATGTGGTGTTGCCAGCTATGGCAAAAACTGTGCTGCAACCTTCAGCCTCAGGTCAAGTTCAGCGACAAGTTCAGGTTCAGCCGCAGGTTCCACCACAGATTCAGGTTCAGGCACAAGGTCAGGTTAAGGCACAAGTTCAGGTTCAGCCACAAGCTCAGGTTCAGCCACAAGTTCAGGCTCAGCCACAGGTTCAGGCTCAGCCGCAAGTTCAAGTTCAGGTTCAGCCACAAGCTCAGATTCAGTCACAAGTTCAGCCGCAGGTTCAGTCACAGGTTGAGGGTCGGCCACAGGTTCAGGGCCAGTCACAGGTTCAGGTTCAGCCACAAGTTCAAGTTCAGTCTGACTTTGCTGCGCAGGCTAAGACACCCGTTGTTGATGCATTAAAGGCTTTGCCACTCAATGATAAAGATGTCATTAAAGTACGCAACCAAACGATTACTGCAACGGCTAATAATAATGTCAGCAGTTCTAACTCATCTGGAGTGACCCCTTCATTTGTGTCTGCCGCGCCACAAATGGCGACGCAGTCTTTTTTTCAGCAGCGCCAATCAAAGGCAGTTAGCCCACAAACTGAAATAAAAACAGGGCTAGCTAACACTATTAATAAAGCACTCACACAGGCAAAAGGTAAATTAACCTCGACTGCAGGCAATAGTGCAAGCGCTACTAGCAGTGCTGCCAGTGTGACTTCAACCTATGCCAGCATCACACTTGCGCCTTCACTGGTGCAGAAGTTAGACCAATTTACAGGCCTTCCTTCACCGGTTGCCAGTTCTATGAATGCGCTGGAATCAAATACCTTAGGCAGTTACACTGGGGCCAACTTTAAGGCAGCGGCTCCTTTGACTAGTTTGTCGGCGATGACAACTGTGGCTGCAGCCCCAGCGATCGATGCACCTACCATGGATATAGGTCAGCGTTTTACCAACCTCACGCAAGGCGATAGTTCTGCCCAAATGGGTGCACGCCAAATGCAAGACCAAATAGGCCAGCAGTTGCAACGGATGGTGAAAGACGGACGTTGGCAAGCCAATTTATCGCTTAATCCAGCCCGCTTGGGGCAAGTAAATATTAGTTTGGTGATGGAAGATGGGGTCCTAAAGACCCAGCTTCTAAGCAGTAATCCAGGCGTTCGTGAGCTGCTTGAATCAAGTTTGCCCAAATTGAGAGATCAACTTGCAGACAGTGGTTTACAGTTAGCAGATGTCTCTGTGGGCGCAGATAGTGGCGGACACCAACAAACTCGGGGTGAGCAACCCGATTGGCAATTAAGCCAAACGGTAAAAAATACCAGTGAAGAACAAATTCCAATGGCAGCGAGTCATCGCAGCAATCATGATGGTGATGTAGACACCTTTGCCTAGCCAATAAAGGCTAGATAATCCATAATTGAGAAGTAAATAAGGAAGGCTAACCATGGCAGACGAAGAAGAAGTAGAAGTTGTAGAAGAGAAAAAAGGTGGTTTAGTTAAAATTTTGCTGTTTGTGACTATCGCGCTGTTACTGATTATTATTAGTGTCGGGGCTACCTTGTTTCTTTCAGGCTTTTTTGATCCAAAACCAGTGGTCGTTGATGAAGAGGGTAATTTGGTCACCCAAGATATCGATGGGGAAGATGCTGAGGAAGAAGAAGTTGATCCAAATGCTCCCAAACCTCTAATCAAAATGTCCAAAGAAACGCCTGAAGGTCAAAAATTTGACCAACTCTATAATGAATTAGACAGAGGCTTTACCATTAATTTGGCAGGCAGCAAAAAATTCGTTCAATTCAGTATGGGTTTTATGACCCATTATGATCAACGTATTGTGGACTTCGTTTATAAACATGAGATGGCGATTCGTTCGGCGATCATTATGGAAGTCTCTTCACACCAGCAAGACCAGTTAGTCACAGTGGCTGATAAACAAAAACTAGCCGATAGTCTTAAAACTCGAATGAACCAGGTGTTAACTGGTTATGAAGACTTTGGTGGTATCGAAGAAGTGTTCTTTACAGAGTTTGTAATTCAGTAATCTAGGAGTCTTGGCAGTATGAGTGACAGTGAACTACTCTCAGAAGAAGAAATTCTAGCTTTAGTTGAAATGGGTGAAAAGGAAGGTGTGGAAGCCTATAACCTAGTCCCAGATGCTGAAGATTATGATATTTCCAGTGAAGACAGTAGTTTAACGTCTCACTTGGGCTCGTTAGATATGATTAATGAGCGTTTTGCTCGCTTGCTGCGCACCAGCTTAAAAAGTCTATTGCGCTATCAGCCAAAAATTGAAGCTCAGCAGGTAGATGTGCAACGTTTTGCGACTCATATGGACAGCCTGGCCACGCCCATTTCATTGAATGTGGTGAAGATTCCACCCTTGCGTGGGTCAATGTTGATCATTATCGATCCACAACTGATTTTCAATTCCCTTGACAGCTTCTTTGGTGGTTCAGGGTCTCACACAGAAATATCGGGTATCAGAGATTTTACACCGACAGAATACCGCATCATCCAGATGATCTTGCAACGTGTGTTTCAAGATATGAAAACGGCCTGGGCTCCCCTTCAATCAGTGGCTTTTGAGTTTGTTAGCTCAGAAGTAAACCCACAGTTCACCAGTATCGTAGAAGATAATGATTTGGTGATCGTCAATAAATTTAATATTGATATGGCCCACGATATTAATGGCAGCATCGAAATTATTTACCCATATGCATCCATGAAACCGATTCGTGATTTATTACGTAATCAGGTGATGGGTGACAGTGATATTGATGATGAGCGAATTTGGAATAACTACCTTAAGATCGCTATTGAGGAGGTTGACTTAGACGTCAGGTCTGATCTAGCTAACCCTCAAATTAGCTTGTTAGAATTACGCAACCTTAAAGTGGGTGACGTGATTCCTATTAAAATGCCCGAAATAGTTACAGTAACATCTAAAGGGATTCCCTTATTCAATGGCGTGTATGGTAGTTCGAATGGCCATGCAGCGGTAAAAATTATGGGAGAAGTGACATTAGATGATTATGAAGTGGACTTATGGGACTAAAATGTCTCTAATACAAGATAAATAGAGGAAGTGCTTGTGAGCGAAGAAGAAACAGCCCCCGCGGCCTTATCCACCTTTGAGGATGAGCTAGACCTAGACATATTAGAAAATATTCCCGTAGTTTTGTCTGCGGAAGTAGGTCGATCGTCACTTAAAATCAAAGATTTGTTACGCTTGAGTGAAGGAAGTGTGGTCGAATTCGATCGCCTTGCTGGAGAAGCCATCGATGTTTGCGTTAACAACACCATTATTGCCAAGGGTGAAGTTGTGGTGGTGAACGAACGTTATGGTATCCGTTTAACTCAGGTGCTCGAAGCTGCTGATCGCATCCGTAAAATTTAAGGCCTGTTTATGCTAGGGGATACCCAATTGTTGTTGCAGTCTATTGGCAGCTTATTGCTGGTGTTGGCGATTTTACTGGTGATGGTATTTGCGGCACGATGGTTTATGCAACGGCGGCCTCAGGGTGGGCGTCGGCTTAGATTCGTAGAAGCCATGGCCCTAGGTAGCCGCGATAAATTGCTCCTGATAGAGGTCGACGGTAAGTCACTTTTGTTGGGAGTGACTGCTCAAAATATTCGTTTACTGGCTGATCTTGGAGCGGTGGAAGCATTACCCAAACCTTTAGACCCGCAAGAAGAACCCCCATCAAAAACACTTCAAACAGGTTTATCTCAACAGTTTTCTCAATTACTAGGTCGATACACCCAAACTGCCAAACATAAGGACACCCTATGAGTATTAGGCAGGTCATGAGCTGGTTGCCTTTAGTGAGCATGTTTTTATTAGTCTCTGTCGCACCTCAAGTGAGTGCAGGTGATGCCATTTTGCCCGGTATCATTGTTGAAACGAATGCAGAAGGCCAGCAAGAATACAGTTTAACGCTCCAAATTTTAGCGTTAATGTCATTGCTTACAGTGTTGCCAGCATTATTGTTAATGATGACTTCGTTTACCCGCATTATCATTGTCTTGTCAATATTACGCATGGCCATAGGCACTAACCAAACACCACCTAATCAGGTGTTATTGGGTTTAGCGTTGTTTTTAACTCTGTTTATAATGGCACCCGTGTTCACCCAAATCAATGATGAAGCAATCCAACCTTATCTCAATGATCAAGCTGACTTTGTGCAGGCTTTTGAAGTGGCCCAGCAACCGTTGCGTGAATTCATGTTGAAACAAACTCGCGAGTCTGATATTGAATTGTTTGCAGAAATCTCAGGCCAACAAGAACTTGACGGGCCAGAAAATGTGCCGATGCAACTGTTGATACCTGCATTTTTAACGAGTGAGTTAAAGACTGCATTTCAGATAGGGTTTTTATTGTTTGTACCCTTTGTCGTCATCGATTTAGTCGTTGCGAGTGTCCTCATGGCATTGGGTATGATGATGCTCTCACCAATGATGATTTCATTGCCATTTAAGATCATGATGTTTGTTCTCATAGATGGTTGGGCTTTAATATTGGGCACCTTAGCTACAAGCTTCTATACCTGACGTGGAGGTTAATAATGGATCAAGGTACTGTGTTGGATATTGGTCGCGAGGCTCTATTGGTTGTGGCCACTATTGCAGGCCCCATGCTTGGCGTTGCTTTGGTGATTGGTCTGCTAGTCGGTATTGTGCAGGCGGCAACGTCGATTAATGAAATGACCTTAAGTTTTATTCCTAAGTTAGCCGCCCTAGTGTTAGTGCTTTACTTGTTTGGATCATGGCAGATTACGGTGCTAACGGATTTTGCCTCGCGCTTGATTGAGCGCATCCCTGGGATTATTGGCTAGCTATGTTTGCCGTTTGGGATGACGTATTGGCCTTGCTATATACCTTTTTGTGGCCCATGACACGCATAAGTGCGTGTCTTCTTGCGACGCCCATATTTTCCGCCATGAGTGTGAACACCACAGTCCGTGTTAGCTTGGCTATGATCCTTACTATTCTCATTTACCCATTACATGATTGGCCTGTAATTGATGTGCTGTCAGGTGCGGGTTTGGTGTTATTGTTGGAGCAGGTTGCTATTGGGGTGATGATGGGACTCATATTACAGGTTGTCTTTGCTGCAGTGAGTGCGGCTGGTGAATTTATTTCTTTATCCATGGGCTTAGGATTTGCCATGATGGTGGATCCAAATAGTGGCGTGCAAACGCCAGTGATATCGCAATTCATGGTGATTTTAGCAACGTTGGTATTTGTCTCTATTGGCGGCCATCTCATCCTGATAGAACTTCTTCTTGACAGCTTTCGTTTATGGCCCATTGGTGAACCTCAGCTAGAGATGGCCATGGTGTGGGATGTCTTGCAATGGTCGATCTTGTTATTTACTGGGGCAGCACTGATCGCATTGCCTGCAATGATTATATTATTACTCACCAACAGTGGTATGGGAGTCATCTCTAGAGCGGCGCCCAGTTTAAATGTGTTTGCTGTTGGTTTTCCATTAACCTTGTTAATGGGCATTGTGGTTTTAATTGTATTGTTGCCTACATTTATGGGTAATATTCAAAGTTTATGGTTTGAAGCCTTTCAGCAGATCCGTCTGTTACTGGGCGTGAGTTAACCATGGCTGAGGACAGTTCCCAAGAAAAAACGGAACAACCCACGGCCAAAAAGCTCGAGAAATCACGCGAAGATGGTCAAGTGCCACGATCAAAAGAATTGTCTATGGCTATAATTATGGTGCTTGGCTCAGCTTTTTTACTGATGACAGGTGGCATAATTATTGACAACCTTTCACAGATGCTAGTCTCTTCCTTAACCATCGAACGCAGTTTACTCATGGATACTGGCCGCTTACCCAATGTTTTGTTAGAAACTTTAGTGGAGGGCATCTTGTCTGTGATGCCTTTTCTACTCCTCACCTTAGCTTTGGCCTTAGCGACACCAGCCCTAATTGGAGGTTGGTTGTTTTCTACTAAAGCTGTGGGCTTCAAACCTAACAAACTCAACCCACTTTCGGGCCTCAAGCGCATGTTTGGTACTCAAGCCCTTATGGAATTGGTCAAAGCCTTAGTAAAATTTATTTTGGTCGCTGGCATTGGCTACTTGGTGGTGGCATCTCAAATAGGACACCTGTTAGCGTTGGGCCAAATGTCTTTGGATGTGGCGATGCGAGAGGGAGGCATGATTTTATTGTGGGGATTTTTTTATATGTGTTTATCCTTAATGGTTATTGCTGCCATTGATGTGCCTTATCAAATATATAGCCATACAGAAAAGTTAAAAATGTCGATGCAAGACATAAAAGATGAAATGAAGGAGATGGAGGGCCGGCCCGAAGTTAAAGCTCAGGTGCGTCAGAGGCAAAGAGAAATGGCCATGGGAAGAATGTTAGATGACGTGCCTAACGCCGATGTTGTGATTACTAACCCACAACATTTTGCTGTGGCGATCGTTTATGACCAAGCAGGAGCAGGAGCACCCATAGTTTTAGCCAAGGGCCAGGGTGAAATGGCGGCTCGCATAAGAGAACTCGCTGAAACAGAAAGTGTGCAAATATTACGTATGCCCTTGTTGGCGCGAGCACTGTATTTTACCAGTGAAATTAAAGAGGAGATTCCTGAGGGTTTATTTGTGGCAGTAGCTCAAGTATTGGCATATGTTTATCAGCTTAACGCGGTGACCCCTGGGGTTGCTCAACCACGGCAGCCTAATCCTGATGTACCTGCTGATTTTCGGTACAATGAAGACGGAGACGCCCTTTAAGGCTATGATTTTGAAACTAAAGTCTTGCTCCTCTTTGAGGTTATTTAGGAGTATACTAGTTTTAATAAAAGGTCAATGAGTAGATTTACGACAAAGCTGCAAGAAAGATGGGGATGCATTTAGTGAAAAAAGACATTGAAGTGGACAAAAGTTTATTTAAACGTGTTTCTAGTGCTAAAAAAGCGGGTAAAATTGCATTGCCCGAAAAAGTTGCAAAAGTGAATAAGCATCAGCATAACGCTGATTTTGTTGCCAGCCAAAAGCGCATGTCTAATACCAAAGGTAAAGAAAGTGAACTGGCCGCTGATTGGCAGCGCTTCTCTGATGCGGATGCGATTAATGTGGCTAAATTGAACTCTCAGTCTAGAGGCAAATCTAGTGCTCATCCAACGGCAAGCCTAAAATCTAAAGTTGATCAATTGAGCCCCGCCCAAAGGGCTCAAATAGAAGCCCATAAACTGGCCCAAAAAAATGCTGCAAGTTCCTCCTCGACATCTTTGGTTTCTGAAAGTAGAGATCAACATTCTGCAGTGGCTAAAGCCAAACTCGATGGCCTTCGGCCCTCTAGTTCTAGAGATTCTGAGTCGGAGACGACTAACTTTGAAGGCAGAAAGCCTGCTGGCGCAGGCCAAGCGGATTTAGGTGAACATGCGCCTCAAGGATCAGGTCAAGCGGACTTAGGTGATCATGCGCCTCAAGGAGCAGGCCAAGCGGACTTAGGTGAGCATGTGCCTCAAGGAGCAGGCCAGGCAGATCTAGGTGATCATGTGCCTCAAGGGCCAGGCCAAGCAGATCTAGGTGATCATGTGCCTCAAGGGCCAGGCCAAGCGGACATGGGTGAACACATCGATGGCACCGCAGGACTGGCTAAATTGAAAGGCGAGCAATTGGGCGGGGTGGGGCAGGCTGATATGGGCCATCATGTCGATGGTCAAGCAGGATTTGCAGCCCTAGAAGGTGAACTTCCAGCTCAAGTCACACAAGTTGACATGGGAGACCATTTGCCCGCTGATGCAATGCAGGCTGATATGGGCCACCAAAATGCTAGGAATGTAGGTACCGCAAAACTGACGGGAAAGAGTGCAGCTCAACCTCATGCTTCGCCAGTTTCTTTGGATACGTTGGAAACCCTCGAGACGGCTCCGGTGGCTGATGTTACTGGCTCAGAAGCCAATGAAAATAACGAAGAATCTGAACTTTCTCGTCGATTAGCTGAAAAAATGTCTAACATTCGCTCAAAAACTGACGATATAACTACTGAGAATGAAAATTTAACTGAGCATAAAGACCCGCTGTAGCCTGCTAGCTTCTTTAGGCTATGGATCGACTGAGATGTAAAACCCATGAGTGACGAAGAGACAGATAACAAGCAACAGCAAACGGAGACCGAAGTGGCTTTGGATATTGAGGTCGTTTCTGTGGCAGTGGCAGAGCAAGAAGCTGCCCAAGCTCGGGCTAAAGATGAATTGGACGTGGCACAGGAACTGGCTGAACAAATGTCAGAAGTACTTAGTCAAGTTGATGCAGAAGTTGAGTTAAGTGATCAGGCAGAACAAGCAGTAGAAGCCCCAGTTAAAGTAGCAAAGGCTCAGCAACCCAGCCTTCAAGCTAAGGTGGAAAAAGTGTCTGAAGATGATGATGCGGTTCTGTTTGATGACCAGATTGATTATCTAGAAGAATCTGCACCAGTCGCTGAAAAAAACCCACCTGAAGCTAGTAATATTGAAGGCTTGACCGAAATTGTGCTGGATGCAGCCAGTGCAGCCAACGAAGCGGCACATTCTACCAACCAATCCATTCATATGCTGTTAGGCAGTGTAACAACCATTAATAACATGGCCAAGGGTTTACGAAGATCGAATAATTTCTTACTGATGATCATTTTTGCCTTAGGATTGGTCGGTTTAATCAGCGGCGCGGCTATGTTATTCGTGCTCCAAAGTTCGGTAAAAGACGCAACGAGTGTCAGTTTGGCCATGGGCGCCAAATTGGTTCAATTTGAACAACAAATGGACCGAGTGACCTTGTTGGAGACGCAGCTAATTGACGTGTCTGATGTTAACCATCAGCTCGGTCAAAGTGTTGAACAAATGATGTTTTATCTTCGACAAGTAGGCACTGATTCGCAACAAGCGGCGTCTCAGCAAGCGCAAGTCAATGAGCAGATGTTAGGCAGTGTTAATGATCGGATATTGGCTAGTTTTAATGGTTTACAGAACACCAGCAAAGCGCAGCAAAGCGTATTAAAACAGTTAAAAACTCGGATTGACAGCTTACAGTCACAAATGAAATCCATACAAAACGAAGACCTTGTAGGCAAAGTAAAGGCTTTAGTCGCCTTAGAGCAAGAGCGTTATTATGATCTTGAGAAGGAAAAATTAGCTCAAGATGCGGCGAACAGGAAGGCAGATGCGCCCAGGGAGGAGACCTTTATTACCTTTGGTGTTAAAGCGACTCAATAATTGAATCTATTATCACCTGCTGCAATGGCAGGTGGTGGGGACGAAATTCAGGTTAAAGCAGAGTTAAAGCAGAGTTAAAGTATTTAAGGGGTTATAATGTGGCTTACGATTTAAGCCACATTAGGATGCCGCCATGACAATAATTCGCCAACAGGACTTGATTGATAGCGTCGCTGACGCATTACAATTTATTTCGTACTACCATCCTTTAGATTTTATACACGCAGTGCATGAAGCTTACCTGCGTGAAGAATCCAAAGCTGCTAAGGATGCCATGGCGCAAATTTTAATTAATTCTCGTATGTGTGCCGAAGGTAAACGTCCAATCTGCCAAGACACAGGCATTGTCACGGTGTTTGTTGAAGTGGGTATGAATGTGCAATGGGACGCCGAGCTTAGCTTAGAAGAAATGATTAACGAAGGGGTAAGGCAGGCTTATTTACACCCTGATAATAAACTTAGAGCCTCTATTCTCTCTGATCCTGCGGGTGCCAGAAGCAATACTAAAGATAATACGCCGGCGGTCATTCATACCTCTATCGTTAAGGGTGATCAAGTTGATATTCAATTGGCAGCTAAAGGTGGGGGCTCAGAAAATAAAAGTAAAATGGTCATGTTAAACCCCTCCGATAGTATCGTTGAGTGGGTATTAAAAACGGTGCCGACTATGGGAGCCGGCTGGTGCCCACCTGGCATGTTAGGTATAGGTATTGGGGGCACGGCAGAAAAAGCTGCGATTCTGGCTAAAAAATCTTTGATGGATCCAGTGAATATTCACCAACTGCAGGCCAGTGGTGCTCATAACACTGCAGACAAACTGCGTTTAGAGTTGTTTGACGCGGTGAATAACTTGGGGATTGGAGCTCAGGGATTAGGCGGCCTGACCACCGTGCTCGATATTAAGGTTTTGGATTATCCCACTCATGCTGCTTCATTACCTGTGTGCATGATTCCTAACTGTGCAGCCACCAGACATGCACATTTTGTGCTTAATGGCACTGGCCCGAGCTTACAAACACCACCACGTCTAGATGAATACCCTGACATTGCATGGGATGCTAGTGCAGGGGCGAGAAAAGTGAATTTAGATGTTCTCAGTCCAACTGACGTATTAACTTGGCAGCCAGGGGAGACCTTATTGTTGTCTGGTAAGATGCTGACTGGGCGAGATGCAGCTCATAAAAGGATGATAGACATGATGTCTCGGGGTGAACCGCTGCCTGTAGACCTAACGGGCCGGTTTATTTATTATGTGGGCCCAGTGGACCCTGTGAGAGATGAAGCTGTAGGCCCAGCAGGCCCCACCACAGCCACTCGCATGGATAAATTTACCAGCACGATGCTTGAAAAAACGGGCTTGTTAGGCATGATTGGTAAGGCTGAACGTGGGCAAATCGCCATTGATGCCATTAAAGCCCATAAAGCCGTCTATTTAATGGCTGTAGGTGGCGCAGCCTATCTGGTTTCTAAGGCGATTAAGAGTGCTGAAATAGTGGCATTTCCAGAACTTGGTATGGAGGCCATCTACGAATTTGACGTGCAAGACATGCCTGTGACAGTCGCTGTTGATGCTGGTGGTACCTCAGTTCATCAAACTGGGCCTGCCCAATGGTACGACATTATTCAGGCTCGACAGATTACCTAGGTGTTAGCCTCATCGAGTCGCGAATCCCTGACTATGTAAGTAAGGAAGCATATGGGGCCGCGCCTCTTTAAGCATAGTCTTGATAATATGTTGGCTAAAGGTGAGGTCTGTTTTTCCATGACTGCGCTGTTGGTAGTAGGCGCTTATCTGTGCATCGTAACTAGCAAGTTTCTCCAACTCTTGATTTGAATAATGATCTTGGTGCAGCACCATGGATAGCGGCAGTCTTGGCTTTTGGCCAGGGTTTTGATCTGGGTAGCCAAGGCAAAGGCCAAATATGGGAAATACCTGCTGAGGTAAGTTTAATAGCTGAGTGACTGTTTCTGGCTGATTGCGTAAGCCACCAATAAAAACCCCACCTAAACCCAGACTTTGAGCAGCCAACAACACATTTTGTGCAAATAGTGCTGTATCTATACTGGCAATAAGAGTGTGTTCAGTAAAACCGATGGGCATCTGTTGCTGTTGGCGATGACATATTTGTTGATTGCGTTGTAAGTCTGCACAGAAGACCAAAAAAGTGGCTGCGCTCTGCACATAATTTTGGCCACCGGATGCCTCTGCTAAAGCAGCCCGTGTCAATGGCGAGTTGACTTGAACGACGCTGGTGACTTGCACAAAGCTGGAACTTGAGGCCGCTTGACCGGCAGTGACACAAGTGTTGATGATCTCTTGTGGAATGGCTTGGCTAGTAAATTTACGAATTGATTGGTGCTCTAACATCTGTTCTATTGGGCTTTTTATGGTCATAGTGCTTTATTACTCATTGGTTAACATTGAAGATGTTAGCACAGGACCAGTTAGGGTAGAATGTCCAAAAGAACTCGTTTAAAGTTGATCCTCGTTATGCAATTGTTGGCTCCCACTTTACCTATTGCACCCTACTTAGCCCAGCGCTATGGTTTAGAACAAGCCCTCATGTTGGCAGTAGTAACGGAGTTAGTAGGTGCTTGGAGTGGACAAGTAGTGGTTGAAGAGCAACGTTTGTATGGTCGAGCACTTTGTTTTACCAGGCAATACCAAGGCCAATTACTTTCGAAATTGTCGGCCATAGGTTTGCTGCAAGTGGCCCCTGCTGGCAATGGTATGGTGCGTATAGAGCTGCAGTTGGAGTTAACACAAAACTTAGAACCAGAATCAGAACCATTGAAAGCTTTAGACGAATCACAGGCTATAGATAACCCCGTAGCCAGTGAAAGGCCCTCTATGGCTGGCTTTGGAGGCTGGCGTCGTGACGCCGGAGACGGTGATGAATTAAGCCGATTATTCGCTGCTAAAGAAGCCCAGCATCAGCACTTATGCCACATGGATATTGAATGGAAACCGTCAGTAAATATTGTTAAGGTTTTAGCTCAACAGCACCAAATAAGTGAAGCCTTTGTCCTAGGCATTAAAGATGAGTTTGTGGTCTACTATATGGACAAAGGACGCCGAGAAACCCCCGGTGGCTGGGATCAAAAGTTTTTAAAATGGGTCAAAAAAGAACAAATTCAACAGCAAACAGCTCAGGCTCGGGCTCAAAGACAAACCCAACAACAGACTAATCCATCTAATGAAGAAGCTAGATACGCTGCTAAACAACGCCGACGAGACATTACTGCAAACGTGCTCGACATCAATAATACCGACTGGTAAAACGGTTGTTGCTGCGAGTGCGCCTGTTGACCAAAAAGTAAAATCTTTGGTGAACATGCTGTTTGCTCGTTTTATGACGATCTACGGTCATAAGTTTAAAAGTGCTTTTGATGACGACAAAGAAATTATTATAGCGAAGCGTGAATGGGCCTTAAGTTTGGCGGGTTATGAAGAAGATGTATTGGTGCTCGCCCTAGAACAAACTAAAAGACAATATAGCTGGATGCCCTCAATTGCAGAATTCTTGCAACTGATGGACCAATGCCAACAGAGTTTTGGTTTGACGTCGGTTGATCAAGCCTATGCTGAGGCATGTCGCCATGCAACGGCGCCAAGCCACCATTCTTGGAGTCACGCGGCGGTATATCATGCAGGAAGGGCAACGGGGTGGTTTGAGCTAAAAACCCTCACTCGTCAAGCCACACAAGGACTGTTTAAACAACACTACAAGGCTCTGTGCCAAAGGGTGTTGGCAGGGGAAGATTTGGATCAGGTGCAAACTAGGGCTATACCCGCACCTAATAATGATAACTTATTTGCCATTATAGAGCAGTGGGCCAAACAGTTGGATATGGCTCCAGAAATAGCCCAAAGCGCTTTGTACTTTTTGCATTTGCCAAAGCATAGCCCTTTGAGACAGCAGTTACATGCGCGCACGCAAGCGGCCTACCCAGCACAAACTATTCCCGCTAATATTGATGAGTTACGAAATCAGGTTATTTAAATACTTTATTTTGGTATCATTTGGTCGATAAGAATAAGAAGAATGTTGGTTGTATCGTTTAAAATCATCGGTGCAATCCCGAGTGGAGGTTTTTTTGAAAGACGAAGTAGAGATTAGTGGCTTTAAAGACATATATCACTTTTTCATGTCGGCAAAGGCGCGTAAGCGTTCTTTTTATGTCAGCTTTGGAGATGCTGTAGATCAAACTTTGGCTGACTATCGTTTGCAAGAAGTGGTTTATAAGTCTGCAGATCAGCAAGCGCCCAGTAACAATGACGTGACTCTAGTGCTCGAACCGATCAATGAACCTGACTTTGTGGCTATGATCGAAGCTCAAGATCGCTTGCGGGTGGAGTTTTTTCACGAAGGCCGCATCCACTACTTTGATGTGCAAGTGGGTGATGTCAGTGCGTCTAGTGGTGGTGTCGGTTTTTCGGCTAAGCTGCCAGAGCAAGTGCGAGCAAAACCAAATCGGGAGATGCTGCAGTTGCCAGCAGCTAGTGATGAAAAGATTAACATGAGTATTGGGGGCCAGCCCGTTGATGTGATTGACGTCTCTGGTGGCGGCGCATCTGTGTTACTTCCCCAAGCAAACTTATACGACGTTGAAGTCGGTAAGGCGATTAAGCACATTGAACTTAAGGTGGATGGCTTTCAAACTAAAGTTAATGCTGAAGTGCGTCATATGCGATCCCATATAGATGGGCTAAAACTGCTGGTGGGCCTGCGGTTTATTTTCTTTCGTAACCATGAAGAAGATGATTTATTGCACTTGGTGAAGCAGAAAATAGCCTCAGTGTCACGCCAGTTATAAAATAGTTATAGGCACATAAAACTCGATTTCTTGGCAAAAAAAGCGCGTTTGTTTAAATGCGCTTTTTTTGTTTGGTAATACAGATTAAGGGAAGCGAATCCAATGGGTCTTATCGTCACCATTTAACAAGGTATCAGTGTCGCCCGAAAATAACATGGCTCTAAAGTCGTCGATGCTGGGAATAGTAATCACCTTCTCGGCATACATATAATTAGCATTGCTCCGGAAAAACGCCTTCGGGTTATTACTAATAATGAGCTGCTTTACTAAACTGAGTTTGATGTTGGTCTCACCATACGCCCGCTTGGCAATATCGGTTAAAGAATCCCCCGGTTTAATGCGATACTCAGACCCAGGTGCGATCGCGTTAACCACATCCTGACGGGTATCTATCTGTTGTTCAAGGTGGAGCAATTCGCCCAGTAGCACTTTCAAGTGGTCCTGCGTTTGTTGTTCATTGGCACTCACCGGGCTGGCGATGAGGCTAGCAGCAAATAGGCTGCATATTAGACGACTATTCATGGGTGATAACTCCTTGTGCAAATACTTTGTCAACATCTAAAATACAATCACTTGGGCGGTGGCATTAGTTATATTATCTGGCCCTGCCACATGTTCTAGCAGCGCAGCGTGGGGTTGTAACTGCGTCACTTTGAATACAAGTGGTGCACTTCTGGCATCTGGATTAAGAATTCCATCTTCATAATTTTGGGGTAATAATAATAACTTTTGCCCCTGTTCTAGACCTAACTTTTGCCCTTTATTAATGCGCCATAAGGGTTGGTCAATGATTTTGCTAAGCTTAATGTAGCTCCCTTCACACTGCACAGTTTGACGGATACTGCGCCATGATATTTCTACCCACTTTGTCACCTGCTGACTAAGCTCTTGAGGAATGGGCGTGCCTGATTGGGAAATGGAGCGGTTGGCTGGTAAGGTAAATTGCTGCTGATGACGTAAGTCGATATCAGCACGATAGGGACTTGAAAAAGTAGCAGTTAGCATTAGGTTAGGAGGTTGAACTGGTGGTCCATTTAATGTGTTATTCAAAGTACCATTTAATGAACTCATTAGACTGCCTAAGCCACTAGGTTCCGGCTCAATAGTAGTTGTGGACAACCACTGGGCACCGATAGCCAAATGATAGTCAGCTTGATTATAAGCCTCAGAGGCTAGCCATGCTGTTTGATAAGTATTAAGCGCTGGGTTAATCCGATGAGTGACAAAATTTCCTCCTTTTGCCAGGCTAGAAAATTGCGCTTCGGTGTCAAGTAGTAATTGATTAATGTCGACTTGATGATAGCTGCTGTCGTGAGGTGGCGTCGCTAAGTCTGTTGTCATTACCTGAGTTAATTGGGGCAGAGGACAATCTTTTGTGCCTTCATCAAGTTCTAAGGCGAGCTTCACTGTGACTACACCCTGGACTTCGATTTGCTCCAATAGGTCCATTCGACGCATGTTTAAGCTGGTTTTGAGCCTGATGTTTTCCGTCAGTTGGCCATCTGAGCTGACTATGCTTTGGCTTGTCATTTGGCCTTGGCGTTGGGTCGCTGCGGAGCGCAGAGCATCAAGTGTGGCTCTTGCTATCGCAGTTTCAATACCCCCATCCGCCACTACCGCTTGGCCAGACACGATAAGCTTTGGCGTTGGGACTTGCTCCGCTAGGCTCAATTGGCTAATGACTAGCCCTGTTATCACGGCACAGATGATAGTACTGATGCGCCGTGGATGGTTGAATTGTTTCATGAGATAACCGTAAAGGGCGTTATCTAGCCACTAAAAAAACTCGTCTAAGTTCCTGCATAGTGTCTAGTTCTAATTCCAGCTTCGTTTCATAGCTATCATCGCCTATTGGGTTGATGCTGACAACCTTGGCGCCGTATACAACACCTTCCACATGCGCACGCATGGTGTCGCTTGCAAGTACCATGTCTGCCACAGTGCTAGACGCATTAATATTCTGTCCATAGACCTGTGCCGTTAGATTTCTGTAGGCGTCTAGTTTAGACACCCGTATAGCCATCAGCCGACGTTGGGCTGGGCTTTTACTCTTTTGTGCACTGATGTTGGCATAGCCTGTGGAAATGATCACTTCCTTTTGGTAGATCGGCGTATTGACTTCAACCTCGGGCGTTTGGCTACCTGTCATGGACAAAGTGCAACCCCCTAAGGTAAAGGTCGCTAACGCTATAATTAGAAGGCGAAGTTTTTGGGTGGTATGAACGGTCATAGTTATTTCCTCTGGGTCTATAAAGATATTATCGACCCCATCATTGCAGACTTGAGGTGTTAATAAGAATTAATTATTAAAAGTAATCGAATGTTGGCACTGTTATTGCTCTTATTCAATCATAGTGATGTTTTAGTCAGTCCAGTGACATTAGACTTCTTATCGACA
>OCVR010001383.1_pt1 | contig 19476 bp, 18 predicted proteins | sample 1539091 | NCBI WGS metagenome assembly OCVR01 (sample SAMEA3355530, study PRJEB22509) | marine metagenome | biome: marine; feature: coastal ocean; material: water | place: USA | collected 2010-08-07 | depth 16 m | reverse complement strand
ACGCGTCTTAAAACTCACGCGCCCCCTGCGCGCGCCAAAATTCTCACCATGGTTTAGCAGATAGAGCACAAGCGACCGTTTTTGCTTTATCAATGAATGTCCACCAAGCGCCGAGAGATATGGAACCATCCTATGTTCGTGTTGGCTGAGGTGGGACATAAATTTCATTTGAAGCGCGAACGTATCTTGGTTTGCATCATAAGGCAGGGCCGCACAGGATCCGCAAAGTTTCCAAAATGCTTTAGCGCTGGGCTGGAAAAGCGATTGCGGGCTGGCTTGCGCAAGTCGATCTCTTTGAACGTCATGCAGGATGCCATGGGTCATGAGTGACCCGGTTGGGTTCGCCAAAAGCGTCGTCACCAATTCGGGATGCGCAATGTCGTCCGCGTCAAATGTTATGCAAAGACCTGCTCCCTTCGCCGAACCAGCGAGGTGTTCATACAGCACTGATAGCTTTGACCACTTATCATTTCCAACGACGTCGCGATCGAATTGGAGGTAGCTCACGCGCGCATCATCAGGAAGATCAGGGGCGACCTGACAGCAGATAACAGCGCGCCAATTCTGGTTGGTCTGCGTGGCGAAGCTTGCGACTGTTGTGTTTAACAACCGCTCAACGACGGACCAGTCTTGAACCATGTCTGGCCCGACGAGGGGGATAAGAAACGTAACATGATCAGGCGCGTTCCAAGTCTCGCCCTGTTTTTCAGAGCACAGCGCCATTGCCGTTGTTTCAACAGGAGTGTTTGTGCCAAGCTGCAACGGCTTGCCCAAAAGCTTCATCGCCAGAAGTTGCAAAAATCTGGTTTTCTTAGGAATTGCGGGGGTTTGGGACATGACGGCGTTTCCAGAGAGGCGTTATCTTGTGTGACTGCTAAGCGTTTCGCACAGATTTGCATAAAGCGCGAGCCGTTCCTCTTCGCTTAGAAAGGCACCGATTTCAACCTCGCGGCCATTGCCAAGCATTGTGACATAGTTTGGCACTGGACCTTCGTTTCGGTGCAAAGTCGGTCTGGCCCAATAGGTGTTGCAGATCCAATCTTGCGCTTCGGTTCTTGGATTGTGCCGCACAAGCCGTGTCTCTTCGGGCGAAATTGTTAAAACTTCCAGAATGCTGCGATCCTTTTGTGAACGGCTGAGCGCATACCAGACCCCCAGAACTGCAATCATAAGAAATGGCAACAGGCCCCAAAGTAGCTTTGTCCCGAGCAGACCAAAGAGGGGCAGAGTGATCATTGTGAATGTCGTCAGAACAAAAGCGGCCAGGCCTTTTGGCGGCAACGATTGGTGCGGCCAAAGGGTCAAGGTTTGAACTTTATCAACCTGTGACGTTTCAGACCAATGATAGGGCATGGGCGTGTCCGGTTATGTGTAATGTTGTGTTACAGTTAGTGGTGTCTTGCCAAAAAGAAAGCCCCAGCGAAACACGCCAGGGCTTTGCAAATTTTCATGTTGACCGAACACTAATGAGCTGGCGTTTTGTCCCATTCTTCCTGCTTTGGAAGGATCTCGAACGTATGTTCTGGGGGTGGGCACGGCAGTGTCCATTCCAGCGTGTCCGCATATTCGTTCCATGGGTTGTTCTGTGTGACGCGTGCGCCCCAGCGGATTGCATAGAACATAACGCCAAAGAAGAAGACGAATGATGCGAAGGAGAGGAACGCGCCCCATGAGGAGACGTAGTTCCAGTAAGCAAACGCTTCAGGGTAATCGATATAGCGACGTGGCATGCCCTGACGACCCAAGAAATGCTGTGGGAAGAAGGTCACGTTTGCACCGATAAACATCGCCCAGAAGTGCAACTTACCAGCCCACTCAGGGTACATGCGACCTGTCATCTTGGGAAAGTAAAAATAGATCCCCGCAAAGATGGCGAAGACTGCACCAAGGCTCATCACATAGTGGAAGTGCGCGACGACGTAGTATGTGTCGTGATACGCACGGTCCACTGCGGCTTGGGACAGAACGATGCCTGTTACGCCACCAACGGTAAAGAGGAACAAGAAACCAAACGCCCAAAGCATGGGTGTTTTAAATTCGATCGAGCCGCCCCACATCGTTGCGATCCAGCTAAAGACTTTGACACCCGTCGGCACAGCAATGACCATTGTCGCCAGCATGAAGTAGGACTGCTGCGTCAACGACATGCCAACCGTATACATGTGGTGCGCCCAAACGACGAAGCCCAATGCACCAATCGCAATGATCGCCCAAACCATTGGCAGGTAGCCAAACACAGGTTTGCGAGAGAAGGTCGCGATGACGTGACTGATGATACCGAAGCCAGGCAAAATGATGATGTAAACTTCAGGGTGACCAAAGAACCAGAGAATATGCTGGTAGAGAATCGGATCACCACCACCTGAGGGATCAAAGAAGGTCGTACCAAAGTTACGATCTGTCAAAAGCATCGTGATCGCGCCCGCTAGCACTGGAAGCGCCAAAAGGATCAACCAAGCCGTGACGAAGATCGACCATGAGAACAACGGCACTTTAAACAATGTCATGCCTGGTGCGCGCATGTTCAAGAATGTCGTGATCATGTTAATCGCACCAAGGATCGAGCTGGCACCAGAAACGTGAACTGCGAAGATCGCGAGATCCATCGACATGCCGCCTTCGTTTACTGACAATGGCGGATACAGAACCCAGCCGACACCCGAGCCAAGCTGGTCATTGCCGCCCGGCGCAAGAACGGAGCAAACCGCCAAAGCTGTACCAGCAACATACATCCAGTAGGAGAGGTTGTTCAAACGCGGGAACGCCATATCCGGCGCGCCAAGCTGCAATGGCATGAAGTAGTTACCAAAGCCGCCAAAGAGCGCGGGAATCACCACGAAGAACATCATCAAGATGCCGTGACCCGTGATCAATACGTTCCAAAGGTGACCGTTTGGCGTACATTCGCTTGCCGCATCTGCAAACATACGTGCGCCTTCGAGGCACATGTACTGAACACCTGGCTCCATAAGCTCAAGGCGCATGTAGACGGTGAAAGCGACTGAAATAAAGCCAACAAGCGCTGACGTGATAAGGTATAGGATACCGATGTCTTTGTGGTTCGTAGACATGAACCAGCGGGTAAAGAAACCGCGCTGATCTTCGTGTTCATGGCCTTGAATGGCTGCGTCTGCCATGCGTGCCTCCTGGTTATATGTAAAATAAGCGCGTAAACGTCCCTTTGCGCGCTTTGTATTCTCGATAGGTTTTAGTTTGCTTCAGCCTCGCGTTCAATGTCTGAGTGCGCCTTTAATGGACATTAATTGTCGCACGTAAGGGCCGTAAATAGGACCCGCACGTTGTCATGCGCTCAAAAGCACGCGAAGTGCGAATTTCTAGTTAAGATTGGCGCTTGAAAAAGAGTTTTTGACCCAAGAGACGATTAAGACGGAAATTTTAGCTCAAAGTTACGCCTCAGTGCGACATCTAAATCGTCCATCGTCACGGGAAGGCCCAGATCCACAAGACTGGTCACACCATGCTCTGTGATTCCGCAAGGAACGATTCCGCTGAAATGGTCTAGATCCGGCTCTACGTTGATGGAAATGCCGTGAAAACTCACCCATTTACGCAACCGAATCCCAATTGCGGCAATTTTGTCTTCGGCCAATTTACCATTTGCCTGCAAAGGTTTCTCCGGCCTTTGCACCCAAACGCCAACGCGGCCACAGCGCATTTCGCCGACCACATTGAAATCAGCGAGAGTTGCGATCACCCAAGCCTCAAGGTTTTGAACAAAGGCACGCACATCGCGGCCACGTTTGCCCACGTCAAGCATGACATAGATCACGCGCTGGCCGGGGCCGTGATAGGTATATTGACCACCACGCTTAGAGGCATGCACGGGGAATCGGTCAGGATCGGTCAGATCGCTCAGCTCCGCAGAGGTGCCTGCCGTATATAAGGGCGGATGCTCTAGCAGCCAGATCAGCTCATCCGCGGTCCCGTCAGCAATCTGAGCCGCGCGCGTTTCCATGCGCGCCACTGCTTCGCTGTAGTCGGTTAAACCGTTGGATATTTTCCACTCTACCATGGGCCCGCTCTATAATGGTTGGCGCGCAGGCGCAATTCCTCGGAGTTGCACACGCTCACAACGGCAAAATCCCCGCGTCTTTCAGATCTTTGATACGAGAGCGGCTCGCCGGCAATACGCGCGCATCCGACAAAGTGAGCAGCGCTTTGTCACCATTGCGTTCTGCTTTGACGATATGCTGCGTTGCAGCCCAATGAGAGCGGTGTATTTGCAACCCCTCAACATCGCCAGTTTCACGCATGGCGTCTCCCAAGCGCATCAGGATCAGGGATGCGCCCTTGGTTGTTGTAACCTCAACATAATGGTCCTGCACAGACATGGAGATCAGCTCACCGCGTTTATGAAGATCTAGACGCTGCAATATGGTGGGTGGCTCAGAGGTATTGATTTGAACGTGTGTTGGCTGGCTGGAGATATGCTGAAATAAAAAGGCAATCACCGCAGCGGTCAAGACAACGGGCCCCATGTGCATCGGTTGCAACGGCACCCCGAACGCGAGCCAATTGATCATGCTGACCGTTAGGCCCACCATGATCGCGGTGGCAAACGGGGCCGCAACCCGTGCGGGCCATGGGGAGTTTTGCCCCCTCAAAAGCGCAAAAATGAAAGCTGAGGCGATAACACCCACCGCAAAAGTCAGCGGCACAGTAATTGCCCAATAGGCCAGCCTTGGTCCAAAGGGAATCGCATCCAACGTGCCAAAAGGACCAGAGACAGCTAGTAAAAGGACGACCGCACAGAGGATCATTTGCGCGATCGGTCGGCTGAAAATCTCCCGCACTTCACGAAGCGCATGTTGCATGGGGCTTTGGGTCACGAAGAACCTCCGCATTTGGGTGCATAGACTGATGACGCGCTGGCACTCGTCGCGCATTGCAGTGTCATACCGCGAATTTATGCAACAGAAAAAGGACTTTAACCATGCATATCACGCCGCTTATGAATGCGCCCATCATCGTGCAAGCACATGTGATTTGTGCAGTGATTGCGCTTGGCCTTGTGCCTGTGATGTTGTTTCGACGCAAAGGGGATCGCCTTCACGAGATCATTGGCCGAGTTTGGGTCTTGGCGATGGGGCTGACTGCAATCACTTCGTTCGGCATTATGGATATCCGTCTGATCGGCCCGTTTAGCCCGATTCATGGCCTGTCGTTACTGACGCTTTACTCCCTCATAGGCGCAGTGCTTCAGGCGCGTGCAGGGAAAATCGACGCACATAAGAGTCATATCTTGGGTGCGATGGGCGGTCTTGTCGGGGCAGGGGTGTTCACCGTGCTGCCGGGTCGCCTGATGTCGCAGATCTTGTTTTCAAGCTTTGAGGTCGGGGGTTTCGTTGTAATTCTTACCCTTGGGATTGTGGCGCTCGTGATCTGGCGCAATAGATCGCGTCATACGATCTAGGCTTTTCTTGGAAGTTTTGCGACATTCACGGCGTTTTGCTCTTGGCATGTGAAATACGCTCCACTATACGGCTCCAACTTGCTGGTTTTGCGGTCGTGGCGGAATTGGTAGACGCGCAGCGTTGAGGTCGCTGTGAGGTAACACTCGTGGGGGTTCGAGTCCCCCCGACCGCACCAGCAAGTATTGATATATCAAGGGCAAATCGGAAGATTATGCGTTTGATACCTCACTTAATCCCTCTCTAAGTGGTTGATTGCACGATGTTCTGGTCATCTCGGAAGCATTAGAAGTCTTAAAAATGGCAGTTAAGCTCGAAACTTTTCACTCGTCTACTGGTCATGGCTAAATTATCAACACGGTCTTGGGCAACGCGTTGAGGTGCTACAAGGTTTGCTTTGGCCGTTCTGGTCCGCAACGAACCTTACAACTCGTGCGCCGCTTGAGGAGAAAGGGAACAATGAATTAGCAAGACCAGAGAGGTAATGGTGTATAATTCTGCCGATAAAACCACGATAACCCGTCGAAAGTTTCGGGTGCATTTGCCCGCAAAGCTTAAAGGGACTTGGTTTGCGGAAACCATCAGGGCCAAACGTCAAGACCGCGCAAAAAGGCGTACGCTTGATTGCTTCTGACAAATGCACAAGTCTGATCAAAAAAAATTCTTTTTAAGCACGAGCCATCCACACAGGGCCTTCGCTGCCGGAGCTCTAAACAGCGATGGCGTCTGCAAATAGGGGTTTTCGATGAGTCAGCGATCACGTATCGCACTCTTCCAATGTACGCATCCATATCTCTAGACGAGAGCCAAGAATTTGGGCGTGCGGGTCACGCAGGACAGTGTTGTGGTAGCCTGCAATCTCCCAACCGTCTATTTCATCATAGAAATAGTGTGTCCAGGAACGCTTTTGTCGTTCGAGCTGTGCATTTCCCTCGTTAGCGAACGCCAGCAAGCTTCGGTTTCTAGGCAATGCGCGCGGGAGGTGATTTGGGTAAACGACCTTATCAGAAATTCCAGTTCACGCGCCCGTCGGCGCAGAAACGCATGGGCGTTCCGATTACAACTGGAGCCGAAGTGTCAACGTTTGAACAACGGCGAGAAGCACTTAAACAGAATGTAAGGAAACCGAAACTTTCGCGTCGCACGAAGTGGCGGATCTATTAGAACGAATCCGGCAATCCGGCCTCCCAACTCACTCAAGGCGTGGGCAGTTTCAATCGCAAGATATGTGCTCGGGCTATACCCCGCAATGTAGCAGGGCTGGCTTCCTTGCTTTGCAAAGATTGCCTGCGCGGCAAACGCTCGGCGGTCAAGGAGACGGCCAAAGGGTTAGCCTAAGCCATGGTAGCGCCCAAAAGCGAAACCACGTCATCAACGAGCCACAAGCTCCAGTGCTTCATTTTTCTTCTGTGAAAGTAATTACTAGGTTCAAAGCAGCCACTCTATTGGCAGCAGGCCGATTACGACTATTGATATCTGTTGCATCCAAGTGGTCCCGGGTTCCTCTTGGTAGATGATTTCCTCCCCATCACCTTGAACTTCTCGCCATATCATCTTGTCTTCTGGGGTTAGTTCAGGCTGGTAACTGATTGTCTCGAATGGCCCATCAAATCCAGAGCTCACTTTGCCCGCTATTGTTGGGCTGTCGATCAAGAACCCCATCTCGCAATTTAGCGTGGCAGAGCGTGGATCGAAATTGAATGACCCGATGAAAATTCGCTGATCGTCAATAGCAAAGGTCTTCGCATGCAAGCTGGCACCAGATAGGCCAAAAGGCATTGACTGTATCTCTGCCCCGGTAGTTCCCCCGCGCAGTCTTAATTCATAAAGATGCACACCTGATTCAAGCAGTTCGCGGCGGTATTTGGAGTAGCCCGCATGTACCATCAACACATCTGTTGTATTTAGAGCGTTGGTCAGGATGCGAACATCTATGCCAGCTTCTGCCAGTTTCGAAAACCAAGCGGTGCCTTCATCACCCGGAACGAAATAGGCTGACACCAGATCGAGTTGCGTTTCAACGCCACCGAGAATTTCGCCAAGGCGGGTGATCATCAGTTGCTCGCGTGTGGCAATCCCAATTCCTTTCACGGGGTCATCCGCGACGAGTTGGACATCAGTCCATTCAAGCTGAGTGTTGGCATTGGCATATTCCGAAGCGCTATCATTTACGTCCTGCAGAAATTCAATCGCATCATCGCCGGCGCGTATGTCCATCGCTCGTTCTTCAAAGGCTGTCATGTCACCAGCCGCCTGTAGTATCGTCTCCGCTTCAAAAACTGACTGACTGTTCCAGTATTGATCAAACACCGAAGCTGTTTCCGGAACAATGGTTCCGGTTGCCAAAACATCCATGTCGGCGTAGAAATTGTCGCCTCCAACTTCGAAATATTCGTCCCCGATGTTGCGTCCACCAATGATGGCAACAGAACCGTCAACGATAAGTGATTTGTTATGCATGCGCCGGTTCATTCGAAAAAAGTCGAATGTATAGCCAAGGAGTTTTGGGCTGCGAATTGTTGAAGGATTGAAGAGCCGTATCTCAAAATTCTCATGGGCGTTCAGTGCCGCCATGAAGCCATCCAAACCCGGCACGCCGTTGTCATCCAGCAGCAAGCGGACGCGAACACCGCGATTGGCTGCTTGGTACAGCGCTTCAAGAAGTAAAATGCCCGAGGTGTCATCGTGCCAGATGTAGTATTGCGCGTCGACAGAAGCTTCTGCGGCGGCAATAAGCGCCAGACGGCTAGCAAGAGCATCCTGTCCACTGCGCAGGGGAAGCACCCCTGACTTTCCAGGATGGGCTGAATGTTCTTCAATAGCCTTCGAGCCAATTGTCGTCACCAGGCTTATAGGTATGGCCAAGCTTGGGGCGCGTTTTGAGATATCGGGCAGCGGAAAGAGGAACCGAGCAACCAGAATGGCAACAGCCAGAACACTGGTTAACTTTAGGATCAAGCGTAAAAATCTCTTCATAAGTGAATGCTAAGAAGCAACACTGCGGATGTAAACACAATGAAATTCCAATCTGGAAAAGTCCGGATGTGAAACAGCAAGGCACACACTACCCATTGGCCAATCCACCCACACTGTCCAAAGCAGCCTTTGGCGCAGCCCCAACGAATGTCTCAAAAGTCCCCAGTCCAGACCTAAACCTTGCCAAAATGCAGCGTAATCGATCAATGACCGTTTTCAGGAAGCTGCTGCGCGGCGACTGGCCATGCGCCCAATGTCCGGTAAGGGTCTAAATTTGACCTTAGTGCAATTTGTAGCAAAGGTCCGCGATCCTGAAGGTTTTTCGATGCGGGCCGAGGTGCAATATTTCCTTCCCGCGTGGCGTGCGGCCCGCGTTGACAAACCTCGGAAGGTGGAAGCCGCGATGGCTGGGATCATACTATGGGGAAAGAGCGCAGGCTGATGAGGCGGATGTCACTACGGGCGGGCGGTAGACGGTGTTGGCTACGCTTACGGCATCCATTTTCCGCCATAGAAGTCGCATGTATTCCGCCAATTGAGTACTGATGCTGCAAATCTGACAGTCATTCTGGATGTTGGTCGCAGGCGGTTCTAGCCGATCAGCCAAAGGCGACCGGAGCATATCTGAGTGTGTGAGCAAGCATAGGATCATGCAGCCTGCTCCCGTGGTGGCGCGCGCGACATTGGTTTCTGGCCTCGCCGGAAGATCTCAATAATGCGCATTTGGCCACCGCAGCAGGGGCATGGTTCGCGCAAAGTGAGAGTGATGATCTCGGACTCCGGCTCTGGCGTGTGGGGTTGTTCAGCGTGTTGAACACCGAGCAAGTCTCGGATCGTCGTGATGTTTGTTTTGCGTGCCGAGCTGGCCAGCAGCCCATAGTGGCGGATGCGATGGAATCCATCGGGCAGAACGTGGATCAGGAACCGGCGGATGAACTCGACTGTGGACAAGCGCATAACCTTTTGGCGATCCCCGCTCTTGATCCTGTAATCCTTCCAACGGAACGCAACAGTGTCAGCATCCGCACTGACCAGTCGATGGTTCGAGATCGCGACCCGATGGGTATAGCGGCTGAGATAGGCCAGCACCGCCTCAGGGCCGCCAAATGGGGGTTTGGCATATACCACCCATTCCGTTTTGCGGAACGGGGCGAGCCACTGCGCAAAGGTATCTTGCTGCGCCAAGTGATCGAGATCGCCAAAGAAGGTGAGCTGGCCTGCGCGGTGCGAGTCCTTGAGCCCATCCAGAAACAGGCGTCTGAACAGCCGAGCCAACACCCGAACATGCAGAAAGAACCCCGGTTTGCAGGCGATCCACCTCGTGCCATCCGGCGATAGGCCGCCACCGGGAACGATCATGTGGATGTGGGGATGGTGGGTCAGCGCCGACCCCCAAGTGTGTAGCACGCTGGTCATGCCAACACGGGCACCGAGGCGTTTGGGATCGGCGGCGATGGTCTTCACCGTTTCCGCAGACGCGCGGAACAACAGGCCATAGACCGACCTTGGGTTCCAATACGCAATACGGGCGATCTCTGCGGGCAATGTGAAGACGACGTGGAAGTATTCCACAGGCAGCAGATCCTCGGCGCGCGCCTCCATCCAATCGCGTGCGGCAGGTCCCTGACACTTTGGACAATGCCGGTTCTTACAACTGTTGTACGCGATGTGATGGTGGCCGCACTTGGCGCAACCCGCCACATGCCCGCCGAGTGCCTCGGATCGGCAAGCCTCTATGGCCGACATCACTTTGAGCTGGGGGAGACTGACATGCCCTGCATTGACCTGCCGATACGCAGGCCCATAGTTCCGAAAGACATCTGCGATCTCCAGCCGTGGGCGCGGCAACCGCCGGGGCCGCTACTCCAGGCCTCGCCTGACGGTGTGATCCTGCAACTTCTCCAACATCTCATATGGGCTGACGGTACCGCGAATGGTTTTGGTCGCGACATGTGTATAGCGCGCTGTCGTACTGAGCTTGGAATGCCCCAGAAGCACTTGGATCACCCGTACGTCCGTTCCCGCTTCGAGCAAATGCGTCGCAAAACTGTGGCGCAAGGTGTGCAGCGTGGCCGGTTTATTGATCCCTGCCATATGTTTGGCCGATGTGAAGGCTCGATTCAATTGGCGTGGCGACAAGGCCATGATCTTGGGTTTGCCGGGAAACAGCCAGCCCTCCGGGCGCGCTTCCCGCCAATAATCACGCAGCAGATCAAGCAATCCAGGCGACAGCATCGCTTTGCGATCTTTGTCGTTCTTGCCCTCATCCACATGGATCAGCATCCGGTCACTGTCGATGTCCGAGATCTTGAGATTACAGACTTCGGAGGCCCGCAGGCCAGCGCCATAGCTTATCCCTAGGGCCGCGCGATACTTGAGCCCAGGTCCGGGAACCGCCGCCAGCAGATCGCCAACCTCTTCAACACTCAAGACAACGGGCAGTTTCTTCGCCTTGCGCCGGAACTGCATGAACCGCTTCATCTCTTCGCGCCCACAGGTCATACCGAAGAAGAACCGCAACGACACGATCCTGGCGTTGAACACACCCGTCGAAACCCCGGCATCAGTCATGTGCAGTTGGTACGCCCGCAGCTCATCCGGCGTCGCCGTATCGGGTGACCGCCCGATGAACTCAGAAAAGTACCTGACCGCTCTGATATGGGTTTGCTGGGTCTTTGGGGACATCCCACGAATGCGCATGTCCTCGATCATCCGCGTACGCAGCGGGGTCATCTTTTCCTCTTTCATGGAAACCTCCTGTTATCTGATTGAGAAACCCCAATCGTCAAACAAGTCAGCCAAATCGCAAAATGCGTGCCGTCTCGGTCATCTTAGAACATCAGCTATATGCGCCATTGCCGCGCGAGCGGCTTCGTCCTCCCGCCCTTGGCGACATGCTAATCCGCACATTTTATCTTTAGCAGGCTTAAGTGTTTGCCCCCGCAACCAACACTAATTCGTCGATATTATAAAAGGCTTGAGTGCCACCGCATAAGTCACTTTTGTGGTTTGAGGCCAGCGCGAGGGATAATAGAACTAATAAGGTGCCCTCCAGTACGATGTCGAGCTTGCCTGTCTCAGGGGGGCAGAATGACCCGGTCGTCAAGGCCCCGCAGAGTACTGATCGCAACTAAGCCTTGACGCTAGACGATACTAGAGCCACCTCTCAATGCAGTACTTGAGTTCTGTCTTGTCGAATGGTTTAGGCAAAACTTCGTTTATCCCGGCTTTAACAAAGCGTTCGGCGGCTTCAGTTTCGGCATTGGCTGTCATCGCTATGATTGGAATATCGCGCTTTGCATCGGTCATTGCTCGAATTTCTGTCGCTAGCTGGAGACCATCCATCTCCGGCATCGAAATGTCCGTTAGTACCAAATCATAAAAGTTCTCGTTTATTAGATTGAGGCAATCTAATCCGTTTCCAACGGCGTCAAATCCATATCCAAAAGTCTCAAGAAAGCGAGAAAGAACAAGCAAGTTTATTGAGTTATCTTCTGCAACGAGAAGTCTCTTTTCGGTGATAAATTTTTCCTGCATATCAATTCTCCACCAAAGTAACCGGGATATCCAATTGAAAACATGACCCTTTGTCAGGCTCGCTTTTTAGTGTGATTTTACCTTCCATGAGTTGGGCAAGGCGCGCCGAAATCGCAAGACCAAGTCCGGAGCCTTCATTTGCTCGAGCAAGCTCTGAATCAACTTGAACGAACTCTTTAAAGATAGTCGACTGCAAGTCATCAGCTATCCCGATTCCACTATCTGTGACCGAAATAATGAGCCGAGCCGAGCCAGTGCCGCTTTCGCGAAATTCGGATGTGATGTGGATTTGCCCCTCTTTGGTAAACTTCACTGCGTTTCCGACTAGGTTCAGCATTATTTGACTGATCATTTGTGGATCACCAAGCAACATTTGGTGTGAGACGCTTGTGGTCAACGACAGCCCCTTTTTAATGGCCAAGGACTGAAATAAATCCACAGCACTTTGGGCAAGTTCAGCTGGGTCAAAAGCGCTAGCTTTGCTACTCTCGGCGTTGGCTTCCAATTTCACGAACTGCAACACGCCATCTAGAAGTTTAACCATATTCTTGGCGGTCTTTTGTCCAACAGTAAGCAAATGACGTTGATCTTCTTCTAGCTTTCCATCTTTGATTAATTCCAAAATGCCCATTAGTCCGTGCATTGGCGTTCGCACTTCGTGTGACATAACCGAAAGGAAACTCGATTTAGCCCGTTCCCCCTCAACTGCGGCACTCAATGCCGCGGTCAACTGGTGCTGGTCAGCTTGCAGGTTGGAGATTAATCTATTGAAGCTTGTTCCAAGCAGCTGTGCCTCTGAAATCACTACTGGAGCCTCACTCAGCATGACCCGTGCACCCAAATCGCCATCCGAAACCTTTGCTGCAGCCGAAACAACGTTACGGATTGGTGTTGAGATAAGTTGAGACAACCACCAACTTATAACAATAAGAGCGGCAATCTCGGCCAAGACAATTAACAATGCGGTTTTTTCAGAAGCTTTTGCCCGTGCCTCCAATTCGCTCATGGGCTGCGGCACCATAACTCCCCAGCCGGTTCGAGCGACAAACGTGAAGCCTGATATCATGTCCGCCTGCATTGGCGGTGAATAAAAGATCGCAACACCTGTTTTGCCAGCCATCATCTGCTGAACTACTGATAGCTTACTGGCGTCCTTGGAGGACGCTTGCCATTCTGGGTTTGGGTGCGCAATGACAAGGCCATTTTGATCCACCATCATGGAATGGCCGAGCGCGCCGAATTTTATCGATTTTTGAAGTTCGATTAAATACTGAAGGCTCAAAACCGATACTGCAAACTTGCCGTTTGCCACGATGCGCCCGAGGGAAATGTGTGGTGCGCCATCAAACTGCACTATTCCTGAGAAAACAGATTGGCCAGGATTGATGGATGCCTGCGCACGAAGCTCCTCTATTTGGGTATAAGAAAGACGCTGGGAAGTTGACTTGCTCACAGCCTGAACTTCATTCAGAACATTATCTTTATCGTCCAAGAGTGCAACAAAACTAAGATCAAATTCGTCGAGGCTCTCGCTGAAATCAGGGCCCTCAGTACTTTCAAGGCTCTTTATTGTGAGTTCGAAAACTGCGACGACGTCATGAGCATAACGTTCCAAAGCAGCGGCTAGGTTTTTTGCAATGATGAGGTGGTTCTCCTCCACATATGCAATTTCTTTTTGGACGGCACTTTTCTCCATCCACTTATAAAGACCCAGCAATGGTAGTACTGATGCTACAATTAGGCTTGAGAAGATCAACCAGCGGATATTCAATCGAAACCTAGCATTTTTCGATCCAGACGCCGTTCTCTCAGAAGTCATTTGAACCTCCTTCGAATTATCTAGCATCGCTTCGCCTTCCTGAATGATCTCTTTGATTAATCATCGATGAGTGACGTCAAGGCCCATCGCTCTTAAAAATGTCTTAGCTGAAAGATGTATAGCCAAAGTTTACAAGTGTAAGGTGGGTCGAAGGATACCCAGCTTATATCTTTGGATTACAATCTGTAATCTTACAGAACGTTTGAGCGGTCTATTTAGATAAAACTTCAGTAGCTTCCGTGATTGACAAGGTATCTTTAAGTTCAACATCAAGCTGCCGGACTGTAGTGTCCATCTTGGTATGACCCAGCTGAAGCTGAAGAGCCCGCAGGTTGCTCGTCTTCTTGTAAATCTGTGTCACCTTGGTGCGCTTCACTGAATGGGTGCTGTAAGCGGTGACCTCTGACCCAATCGATGACACACAAGCTAGCACGATACGGGCACACTGGCGCGTTGGAATATGAAGGCGCTCGTGGAATCGCTCTAGCCAGAGAAATTCGGTCCTGACCATCAGCGGATCTTTCATCCACGTCGCGACCGATGCCCGCGTACGCTCCGAAATTTCAGACCGAACCGGTTTTTGGGTTTTACTTTGCAGAATGTAGCATCTTCCATCCTCTTGGTCAGTTCAGGCCAGATGATGGCGTTTACGCCATGGGTTGGCGGTGCCCAAGATGAGATGGTCAACGTTGTGTCAGCGGCCATTGCGGCCATCGAGGTGACGGAAAATGCAACGGCGGCAATTCCTGTGATCAGTGTATATTTCATGGTACGGTTTCCTCCCTTTATTTTCACAATGCTTAACTCTCCGGTGCGGTACAGAAAGTGTGATGTGGGAAGTTGTCCGTCTAGTGGACGCTTTTTCAGGGCAATGCGGCGGCATGGAGATGACTGAACCCGGTAGCGATCTCTATCGAGGAGTCTTGCAACGCTGTGGCATATCTTGCGATGGCTTGCTCCATGGTCATGGCTTTGGTAACCCAGATTATCGACAAACAGCCAATTGCACGATCATCTGCAAGGATCGGCACCGCGAGACTTGAGGTTTTGGGTCGGAACGACCGTGGACCGCGTGTGGCGTACCCCTGTTTGAAATAGGTCGTCAGGTTTTCGTCCAGCCAGCCGGATTGCAGGAATGGCAAGTCTTCTTGGCAGGGCTCTGCGCGCAGCAAATCAATGATAATTTCTCGCTCGCGTGCGCCACAAACCGACAGGTATGCCCTGCCCGCCGAAGAGCGCAGGATCGGCAGAGAATATCCAACCATCCCGGGATCTACAGAAAGAGGACTGCGGCTATGGGTCGTTTCCTGAATGACCATATGTGCGTCTTCATACGTCGACAGATCCACTGGCCACGCATGGATATCCGTGAACTTTGCAAGAATTGGCACCGCCGCCTGACAGAGCCGCGATCGCATCGGGGCGTTGTCTCCCAGAGCGGCGGCCAAAGGAGACAAGCGCGCACGGGAATCGCTGCCGGAATAGAGAACATACCCCTCTTCCTCTAACGTATGCAGCAAGCGATACACCGTGGGCCGAGGCAGTCCTAACTCTTTGGAAATTTCAGCCGCGCGTGCCGCTCCGGCCTTGTTTATGAACCTGAGAATCTTCAGCCCCCGCGACAAAGCCCGCACGTTCTCTGACTTTGGTGCCATTCACGCCTCACATATCAGGGCAGAAAACCTCTGCATTGAGGCAACATTTCATCCACTCACGACGGTCTGGTCAATAGCACCAAAGATACTTTGTCCGTCCTCGCCCAACATCTCAAACCGGATGGTGTCGCCCGGCTTCATAAATCGCGTAGTGGGTTCCCCGTCGCGAATGGTCTCGATCATACGTTTTTCGGCCAAGCAATTAGAGCCGACTTCGCTGTGGTTTTCGTTGCTCACCGTGCCCGAGCCGATGATCGTTCCCGCCGATAAATCCCGCGTGCGCGCAGCATGCGCAATCAAATCTGGGAACTCAAAAGTCAGGTCTTTTCCCGCGTGGACCCGGCCATATTCTTCACCATTATAATCGGTGAGCAACGGCAGATTAACGCGCCCACTCGTCCAAGCCTCGCCCAATTCGTCTGGCGTGACGCAGACCGGTGAAAACGCGCTGGCGGGTTTGGACTGGAAGAAGCCAAAGCCTTTGACCAGCTCGGGCCGCATGACATGGCGCAGGCTGATGTCATTGCACAGCATGATCAGTTTGATATGCGTTTTGGCTTGCTCAGGCGAGCATCCCATCGGCACGTCATCGGTGATCACTGCAATTTCGCCCTCAAAATCCAGTCCCCAATCTGTGTCCACACACGGGATCGGATCGACGGGGCCAAGGAACCCGTCACCGCCGCCCTGATAGAGCATCGGATCGGTCTCCGAGTTCGCGGGCATCTCTACTCCACGCGCTTTGCGCACCAGCCGCATATGGCTGAGATAAGCGCTGCCATCGGCCCATTGAAACGCACGCGGCAGAGGAGACATAAGCTTTGCCGGTTCATAAGGTATGGTTTCCACGTCGCCTGCCTCTAGATTGCCTGCGAGGTCGTGAAGCGCCGGCGCAACTTGCTGCCAGTTTTCGACGGCCTCACGCAAAGTTGGAACAACATCCATAGCAACGGCCATACATGTCAGATCGCGCGATACAACAACCAGCGCGCCATCGCGGCCGCCGGATTTCAGGGAAGCAAGTTTCATAGTGCAAGTTCTCTTTCTTCATGTCTCAGCATAGGGGAAGGCAGGGCAATCCCGGCAAGGGCTGCAATGTCGATATCCGTCACGGCACTTGCCGCGATGTATCTGTCTGGGCGTATCAGGGCCGCGTTTGCACCAATGGCATCAAGCGCCGATGCAACCTTTGGGTGCTCATCGGCGTCAAACACTGGAAAGTTGCTGGCAATATTGCTTGGCAAACGGTGCCGCAGGATCAGCACAGGCGCGTAGCCCACGGCATCATCCAAAAGGTGTTCATTCGATAGAGCCGGCTGCCCGAACAATTGCCCAGCATGTGGCGTACTCCGAGGTATCAATCCCCCCAAATCACTCGCACCAAGAGGGGGGGCAATCGAGGCCATGCGTGTTCTACCAGTTTGGTCTGTCTGGGCCTGCGATAGGGCTGTCTTGGGGTCGCCGGTGTTGATCAACCCTCCCAAGCGCATTGCCGTTTCGATGAATTGACGCACATTTGAGCCGCGTTCTTCTTGATAACTCTCCAAGAGACCATCAGGGGCGCTGCCCTTGACACACAGCGCTAGTTTCCACGCCAGATTAGCCGCATCGCGAATACCTGCGCACATGCCTTGCCCCATAAACGGAGGCGTCAGATGCGCGGCGTCTCCCGCAATTATCAAGGGTCCTTTGCGCCATTTCTGCGCGACAGCAGAGCGGAATGTATAAACCGCACTGCGCTCCAACGTTGCATCTTGCGGGCCGATCCAAGGTGCCAGAAACTCCCAAATGCGCTTGTCCTGGGTGACCTCCGCGTCGGTTTCACCATCCAACACCGTTATCTCCCAGCGCCGCCGGACACCCGGACTGCGGCAATAGGTCATTGGGCGAATAGGATCACAGAACTGTACCGAATGATCCCCCAGATCAGGCCGATCCCGCTTTAGCAACACGTCAATCACGAGCCAACGCTCTTCAAAACCCAGATCATCCATTCCCGACCTGATTGATTTGCGCACAATAGATCGAGCGCCGTCACAGCCAACTGCAAACTGCGCCTTGATCCGTGTCTGATGACCATCTCCGATGTTACGAGCGACCAAGGTTGCTCCCATCGCTGCCTCTTCGATGCTCGTAACTTCAGTGTTGTTCAACACCACGGCGTTCGAATTGTCTGCAAATTTTTCGCGCAGCAGATGCTCCAGATCAGGCTGGTGCAATCGATAGCTGGCGTGCCACCCCTGCGGCCCGACATCCTGCGGTCGTGGCCAATCCATAAGCAGGTTTCGATCAGCGTCAACAAACCGCATCCCCGGATTGACCCGCACCTTTTCAAGCAGCTGATCAGCAATTCCAACCGCTTGAAAAACCCGCATCGTCTCGCCATCAAAATGCACAGCACGCGGTAGGTGATACATTGCGGCTTCGCGCTCAACCACTGCAACGCGCACCCCGCACCGGGCCAGCAAATTTGCCAGCGTTGCGCCGGTCGGGCCGTAACCCACAATTGCGACGTCGACATCAGTTGTGTTCATTATCCCTTCTCCTGTCCGCGCAGCTCGTAAAGCCATGGGCAATCAATAACCGGCGGCGCGCGCAGCCCATCCGCAGCAGCCCTTAACCTCATATCAATAAAGGGTTTTCGCTCTGGCTCGGGAAGGTACAGTCGATCGTGGCCCCAAAAACTGGGCCCGGCCGTTGTCTCATGCGGCTCCCACGATGCGGGATCAATCATCCGACCCCCCCAACCATTTTCGACAAAAAAACCGGACGGGGTGTTGGCGTAAAAACTGGTCATATGGTCATTGGTGTGGCGGCCCAAAGTATAGGCGATGCCATCTTTTTGCTGACCTGCTAGATCATACCCTTGCCCAACGTCATCGAGGTTTTGATACTCCACCATAAAATGATGGAACCCGGATTTCCCCGAGCCCACGATGGCAAAACTGTGGTGACGCCCGTTGACGTGAAAGAAATACAAAGGGACAGGTTTGAGACCATAATCACTCACCGCAAAACCCAAAACATCGCAGTAAAACGGCAACAAGGCCGTGGCGTCGGGGACATGCAGGACTGCGTGTCCCATTCCAAGAGCGCCAGTCTTAAACCCGTCAATAGGACGCCCAGGTGTGAAAGGCTCTTGCGACTTGTGCGGGTTCCAAACCAATTCGATCCTGTTTCCGGCAGGATCATGTGTCACAATCAATTCGTCGACAAAGCGACGGTCGGCCAGACCTTTGTCGCCAAACGTCACTTTGTGGCCCGCGTTGTCCAATCGGGCTGCAAAATCCTGCAAATCAGATTTTTTCGACACTTCCCAGCCAATGAAGGCCAATGTTTCTCCTGGCTCATCCGAGACAACCAATCGCTGAACAAGGTCATCCATGCGGAATGACAGCTGACGCCCGCCGAAATCGGCCAGTTGCATAGCAAGTACTTTACTCGCGAAGTGCTTCCATTCTTCGGTCCGGTCGGACCGCACGCCAAGATATCCAAGCGATTGTATTGGCATTCCAGATCCTTTCGTAATCTTACACAAAACTAGTAAGAGCCCACGAGAGGAGGAACCACTTACGCAAAGAGCGTCCGCCACGTGGACAATCTGATTTGCCAAACTTTACTGACCGTGCTGCCTAATGGATATCCGATCTTCTTGCGCGTCGATGTAGCGACAAATGTTCGCTGGGAGTGGTTTATACGACGGAGCAGAAAACTTCAGGTTCCAAGCGTGGCTTCAGGAATGGCCGCATTCTCTTCCGCGATGCAGCATTGATCTTACGGCGGCGCGGCGAGTTTTCACGCTGCGAGCGCGCGGCATAGTGTTGTGACTTCCGCAACCGGCTCTCAACGGCCATTCGCTGCGTCACGTATGAATGTCCGCTCTACGATGACAGCCTCTTCTCATACTGATCGTCATGCACAAAACACACCTCAGCGCAGGTGGGACCAAGTCCGGCGTAGGGAGGGCCACCGCGGTCAGGTCCAAAAAGCTTTCGGGTGACGCTGGTGACGCTGGTGACGCTGGTGACGCTGGTGACGCTGGTGACGCTGGTGACGC
>OCVR010001379.1_pt1 | contig 19501 bp, 19 predicted proteins | sample 1539091 | NCBI WGS metagenome assembly OCVR01 (sample SAMEA3355530, study PRJEB22509) | marine metagenome | biome: marine; feature: coastal ocean; material: water | place: USA | collected 2010-08-07 | depth 16 m | reverse complement strand
GTGAAGATGCGTCCCTAGAGGCGTATGAGATGCCAAAACCTAAGGGCATTTGGTGGCGGACGTTTTATCGCCTTCAGAGGGCCGCTCAGGAGGCGGAGAACCGTGCGGCAGATGACTTTATTTTGGCTGCTAGGCGATATTTGAAGATGGGGTGAGGGATACTGCTTGAAATCCAACTCGTGGATGTGGGGCTTATACAAAAGTTAAGCTGTTAAGGCTTGATCTCAGCTAAGCCACACGCCTTAAAAAAGTCCCAAACAGGGTCATAAAATATTGGTGGTCTTGTTGGATCGTCAGGGTCACCCTTTGGAATAAAAATTACCATTCCCTGCCTTGCTCTGGTCAAAAGCACTCTGTAGGCGTTCAGTTGGTAAATCCTTCGCTCTTCTGCCCCGATATTTTGCCACTTTGTGCCTTTGAATGCATACGGAACCCATTGGCCGTTCTCGTGGCGCATATCTGCATCCCAGCCTTCGGATAAATATTGTTTGTGCCAGCCACGCACCGTGTCATCATCAAGTTAAAGTACCTGCGCAATCTCAACACAGGACTTGCCGTCATCCAACAGTAAAAGCGCATTTGCCCACCGTTCAACGCCATGATCCTCCCGCTGTCGCTTCACACACGCCAGAAGTTCGCGGCGGTCCTCAAGGGAAAGAAAATTTGAACGCTTCATGTGAGAACATGAATACATTTGCGCGCGAACATCAACTTCTTCTTCGGGTCCTTAACTACTCGCAGTATAAAGTAGGCTGATGATAAAAAATTCAGCCAAACGTAGTGCCCAGAATATTTTCACGAGTGATAATTTCGACTGGTAGGATGGGAATATTACCAGTCCTTTGCTCAAGAGCAGATATCATCGCTTCAACAGCTAATTCTGCAGCAAGGCGCATGTTTTGATGCAATACGTAGTCCATCGAGCCTTCCAATAGATAGGCCTGCGTTTTGGCGGTCAGATTGTGGCCAATTAGTTTGACCTCCCTCGCGACATTCTTTTGATGCAGCGCGCGCACAATACCTTCGTTACCGCCGCCCACACTATAAATGCCCACCAGATTTGGATGCTCTTCAATGAACTTACAAATGACGTTGTAGTTGCCTTCGATGTCATCTTGGCCCGAGATTGTATCGGCCAGATCTAGATGTGGGAACTCTTTGCGCACTACCGCGCGAAAACCCATTTCGCGGTTTTCGTGGCTGCGGTAAAATTGTCCGCCCGAGATGATTACCACCAAGCCAGAGGATTGGCACAAGCGCCCAATTAACAGTCCAGCGGTGCGACCTGCAGCGCGCGAATCTGTTCCAACAAAACCTAAAACGGATGAGTTTGCGAGGCTTGAAATCAACGACAAGCAGGGGATTTTCCGCATCTTCAGGTGATCGACTGCATCGTGGACCCGTTGGTCTTCGAGTGCCTGAAGCGCCACCGCATCAATGCCTTGTCCCTCACAGGCGCGCAATTTTCGAGCCAGTGAGGCCGGCTCCATCTTGGTGGTGAAAACACATTCGATGATTGCGTTGCCGCGTGCACCGAATTCTTGAAAGCACTGAGCCAGATATTCCGTTGACGGGCCCGCTTTGCCCGGAAGAAAAACCTTGAGGCGCCAGGGTTTATTGCGAGTGACAACATTTGTACCATTTTCGATGGCAGTTTTAGCCTGCACTACTCGTTGCCGAGTGGCTGCGCGCACGCGTGCGCGGCCATTTAACACCCTGTCCACTGTTGCGGTGCCCACATCTGCCAGTCGCGCAATGTCTGCGATTCGGGCTTTCTTAGGAATTTGTGTTTCTTTGTCCATTGTAAATTTTCCATCAAAATACATCAAAATGTGTAGATATTTAAGTGTGACGATATCTTTTTGCATCATATTCGTCTAGGGGATGGTAATTTCTTGCTTTTGTAAAGTCAGCCCTGCAGTTTTTTGGGAACTAAATCTTTGGTTTTCCCCGCCTGAAACATTAGGCGGGAAACTAGGTCAAGAGGTGTCTTTTGGACCTGCCTGCGCATCTGCGCCGAAACCTCTGTTCAAAGTGGTAATTGGTGACCAATTACCCGATATTAACAGCCCGGCCACGGCCGGTTGAGCAAGGATGACGATATGTTACGTGCGGGTGTTATTGGATTGGGGGATATGGGTAGTGGGTTGGCTAAGAACCTGATTAAAAACGGGATTGCCACGACCGGACTAGATCTGAGCGATGAGCGCATGAGTGCTTTTGTTGAGATGAGCGGTACACCTGCTGGATCCGTGGCCGAACTGGGAACAAACTCTGACGCTGTTTTTGTGATGGTGATGAACGGCGTTCAGGCAAAGGCGGTAATTCTAGGTGATGACGGTTTGGCTGCGCACATGCCCAAAGGCGGTGCTATCATCTTGACCGCGACCATAAAACCTTCGGAAGCGCGCGATATTGGTACGGCACTGGAGGGATCAGGAATCCATTTGATAGACAGCCCGGTATCTGGCGGGTTTCCCGGTGCGCAGGGCGGTACGCTTACAATGATGGCTGCTGCCACATCCGAGGTGCTCGATCAATACAAGCCGATTATGGGTGCAGTTTCGAAAACCATCCACAGGGTTGGGACTCGGGCGGGTGATGGCCAGGTCATGAAATCTTGCCTGCAAACCCTAATTGGCTCGATATTTGGCGCAACATTTGAAGCCGCTGCACTTGCCGCAAAGGCCGGTGTGTCAGGTCAAGCTCTATACGACGTATTTTCGACCTCAGGCGCCAGCTGTGGCGTGGCCAATGGTGCTTTGGAAAACATTATTGATCGCAAATTTGAGGGTACTGGTTCTGGCATTGGAACCATGCATAAAGACCTGACCATATCACTTAATATGGCCGAAGAATTAGGTGTACCGCTTTTGATGGCGTCAACTGCGATGCAGATTTTTCATCAGGGTAAATCAAAATACCCTGAGGGCGACAATTGGGTTTGTACTCGGGTTATGGAAGAAATCGTCGGCGCCGAACTGCACCGTTGAAAAGGGAATATGACAATGAAACTAGGCCTAATTTGTGACGGCATCAGTCGCGACCTTGCTCATACCGTCAATGTAATGGATGAATTTGACCTCGAATATGCAGAACTGCAATTTGTAGGAGACAGCGAGGTGGGTGACCACTCGGCTCAGGAAATTAGAGAGATTGACAATTTGTTGCGCGATCGCGGCAAACCGGTAAGCTGCCTTAGCCGTCACATTTTTGCTGGTATGACGGTGGCTAATGTGCCTGGAGATGAGCTGCACAAAAAACATATGGATGCGCTGAAACGCGTGATCGACATGGCCCATATCGTTGACAGCCCGTTAGTGCGGATCATGTCTCCGAAAAAAGAACAAATTCTTTGGGGGTCGAATGGGGCTGAGAAATGGAATGTCGCCCATGGGGCTTGGGACAAGATGCTACCGCTGATTGCCCCGGCCATTGAGGTGATTAAAGATGCAGGGCTGACGCTGGTTGTGGAAACCGGTAATGGCACCATGGTCAATTCCAACTATACTGGGCGCAAGCTCATCGATGATCTTGACGCCAAAGGTTCGCTTAAGGTGCTATGGGATCCTGCAAACAATTGCTGGTGCCACGAACGGGCATTCCCGGCAGGATATGAAGAAGTGAAAGATGGCTATCTGGGCCACGTCCATATTAAAGACGTGCAGGTCGATACACCGCGCGCGACGCTTGAAGTGCGGCGCATGGGGGAGGGTCAGTTGGCAGACCAGTTCCAGCCCATGGCTGATGCAATGCGCGCCGATGGTTATACCGGCGTGATTTCGTTTGAAAGCGTTTATCACCCTGGAAATGGTAATTTTGAAGACGGGTTTCGCCAATCTATCGGGCTTTTTAAATCACTCTTTGAATAGACAGCGTTGATTAGGCCGTGATGACTAGAAGACGCCGTAATAACCGCCTAGAAGATATAGCAAGCCATGCTGGCGTTGGCATAGCCACGGTTGATCGTGTCCTAAACGAGCGCGGTGGCGTAAGCCAAAAAACAGTAACAAGGGTTCTAGAGAGCGCAAGGATGCTTGGTGCAAGACGGATCTTACCATCCGAAAGGCGTCGCCACCTTGTGGTTGAGGCGGTATTATCGCGCAGCCACTCTGCGTATTACGATCGTCTGAATAAAGCCTTACAGCAAGTGGGCAAGCTTATGGATTTGCCTGTCACTATTTACCGTACGCATATCGATGCCGATAAACCCGCGAAGCTTGCCCGCCATCTGGCCGAGGTTGCGGAAAACCGTGATGGGATTATCCTATGTGCCGGGAATTTACCTCAGGTTGCTGAGGCTGTCAGAACATTAACAAAACGCACAGTGATAGTTACAATCAGCACTGACATTTCGAACAGCGACCGTCATTGCTATGTCGGGATCGATAATTTTAATGCTGGAAAATCAGCAGCAAAAATAAGCGAGTCCATTTGCCGCAAAGGTGGCAAGGTTTTGGTGATAGCGCCCGAAACGCTGGCGCATTCACAAGAGCAGCGGTTTTCTGGTTTTCGGCAATTCTTTGATGATATTGGGCTATCTGAAAGGTTGATCATTTTTTACCAAGATAAAATTCCAACACTCGCTTTGGCTGATATAGTTCACACACTGCATGCTAATGACGACATCAGAGTTCTCTATAGTCCAATTACTAATACATTTCTTGAATTGGTTATAGAAAGTGGTCGCCAAGAATTGGCAATTCGTTCCACCGCCAAGATTGTACATGATCTCAGCCCGCATTCGGCTGAGTATTTGCGTGATGGTTTGATTGATATAGTGATCGACTCGAACCCACTGCAGCAGGTATTTCAGGCGATTGAATTTATTGCAGTGCAATATGGGTATGCTACCAAACTCGCTATGCCGGTTGTAGATTTTCAGCTCTACACGCTGGAAAATCTGCCGCGCTTTGAATTTCCTTCCTGACTATGCGACTCGTTTGTTTCAATTGGTTTCTCGCCCAAATGAATAAGGTGATTTCACAATTGAGGGAAATCCATCATTTATAGACTTTGCCATCCTTCCTAATTGCTGTTGGGTCTTGCCAAGACTGGGCGCAGATAAAGGAATGTTCCTGAAGCTTTGGAGGATGATATGGACAGGGCGCGCAAAGCTATCCTTGAGCAGCTTGCTGAATTGCTGGCCAGAGCTTGGCCTGAACCCGCCAATAGAGTGCGTCTCGAGCGTGATCTGTTTCCCCATAACCGAGATGAGGCCTATCTCGTGCAGGATGGCATGCACCGATTGCTTGACGCAGCTGTTGCCGGCTGGAAAGTTGGTGCCACAAGCCAAAAAATGCGTGAACTTGACGGGCATGAAGATGTCATACCCGGACGGATATTTGCATCTCGGACTTTTGTCGGTGCGCGTCATCGCTTGTCCATCGATCAATTTCCACACGCCCGTGCCGAGACGGAGTTTGCGTTTCGACTACTGGCGTCTCCTGAACTTCGGCAAACCGCATGGACAGCTGAAGAAATGGCCAGCATGATGATTTTGCACCCGGCAATCGAGCTCATTGGCAACCGTTTTTTTGTCGATGAGGTGAGTAAAGCAGAGAATTCACTTTTGACCATCGCTGATAATGGTGGTGGTATCGGGTTTGTCTTTGGCGACCCGGTAGCTGATTGGCATGACATAGATTTTCAGAATCATCAGATCAACCTGACGGTGGGGCGTCGTGGTCCGGCTGGCAATTTTCTTGGCGATATGCGGTGCATTCCGACTCAGGCCGCGGCTGATCTGGTAAATCATCTTGCGAGCCGTGGCGAGGTGCTGGCAGCGGGAGACTTTATTTCAACGGGGGCGGCAACCGTCCCCCAGACTTTTGCCGTTGGGGATGCGGTAGCCGCGGATTTTGGTGAAATTGGGCGGATTGAGCTGCAATTTTAGGCAATATTTTTTAACAGGAAGGATGCAAATTCGATGATTGATATTTTGGTGATTTTTGGACCAAACCTGAATATGCTTGGTACACGGGAACCGCATATCTACGGCAGCGACTCGCTGGCTGATATCAAAGCTGAATTGGAAGCGCAGGCAAGCAGGCTTGACCGTGAAATCACAACAGTGCAATCCAATGATGAGGGCGCACTGGTAACAAAAATTCAGCGGGCTCGCGGTACGGCGAAGGCGATCTTGTTCAATCTCGCGGCATATACCCACACATCGATTGCCTTGCGTGACGCCCTTGCGATGTTCGATGGACCCAAGGTTGAGGTGCATCTCTCCAATAATTACCAACGCGAGGCGTTTCGTGAAATCAGTCTGACGGCTCCAGTCAGTAATGGTCTCATCGTTGGCTTTGGCACAGATTCTTTCCTGCTTGGTCTAAACGCTGTTGATGGTCTCTTGAAAAGGTTGAAGACAATCCCCGTGAAATGAAGTGTGATGAAGAACAAGAAAATGACTGAGTCGATCAAAAATGTGGTGGTAGTGGGCGCAGGTGGTATGGGTGCGCTGTTCGGATCCATTCTTGCCGAGGGTGGACTGGATGTAACTTTGGTCGATAATGACCGGGAACATGTGGACGCAATCCGGAAAAGTGGACTGCATATTTCAGGCCTTGGTGGTGAGCGCCACCAGCAGATCAGAGCTGAATATGATGCTGGCGCAGTTGCAACTGCAGATATTGTTCTATTCCAGTGTAAGGGAACGGCAACCTTTGACGCAGCAAAGGCACTAGCCCATCTGGCTGGTACTGGTGCGATCTTTGTTAGCTTTCAGAACGGTCTTGGAAATGAGGATATCCTCGCTGCACATTTTGGAATAGAAAATGTGTTTGGCGGTTTGACGTCGATGGCCGGCGCACGGTTAGGGCCCGGCCATGTGCAAGATTTTGATAGAGTTCCGACCCATTTAGGCGAGTGGAGAGGAGGCCTATCACGACGGGCCAGCAAGATTGCCGCTACCTTTACTGCTGCTGGTCTAGAAACAAATGCTAGCCCCGATATCAAAACCGACATTTGGAAAAAGCTGTTGGGCAATCTGACGATGAGTGCTGTTTCCGGCATGACAAATCTGACCAGTACTCAGATCTTGCAACGCGATGATCTGCGTCATGTATGTCATAATGCGCTGGATGAAGCGCTGTCCATCGCCCATTCACAAGGGGTCATGCTCGACAGGAACGAGGTGGTGAAGGGGCTGGACCTTATGACGGCACCCGGCGGGACCGGTGATAATAAGTCATCACTTTGTCTCGATGTGCTGGCAAAACGCCCAAGCGAGGTCGAGTTTATCTATGGAAAACCACTGGAATTGGCAGATCAAGCAGGTTTGGCTGTTCCCACTCTTCGTGCGCTCTATGGCCTGGTGAAGGGTGTTGAAACACATTACACGGAAAGGTAGGCGGAAGATGTCTTCGCTCAAAGGAAAAACAGCATTCATTTCTGGCGGTTCAAGGGGTATTGGGCTGGCCATTGCCAGTCAACTTGCCAAACAAGGCGTTAATGTGATGATCGCTTCATCGAGCGAGGATCACCTTTCTGCGGCCATCTCCGCCATCAAGACCGCCTCATCAGTGAATATTGAAGGGCACGCAGCAGACCTTAGAACGCTCGCAGGTTGCGAGGCGGCTTTTGATGCGCATGCAAAGAAATTTGATGTGTGTGATATCTTTGTTCACAGTGCCGGAGCCACCAAGGGTGGGGTTTTTCCAACCCAGCCTGACGAAGATTTTCTTGATGGGTTTGCTTTGAAATTTCATGCCGGGGTGCGGTTGTCGCGCTTATTCTGGCCGATGCTGAAAGCGGCTCAGGGTAATATTGTAATGATTGTCGGCGGTGCGGCGCGCACACCGGATAATACCTTTATGGTTGGCAGCGCGGTGAATGCGGCCCTAGCCAATTATTCTAAGGCGCTGGCAGGTCAGGGGCTGGTTGATGACGTCAATGTAAACTGGGTTAGCCCTGGTCAAACTGAGACTGAACGCTTGCAAACCTTGATTGCCACACGTGCAAGACATGAGGGCAAGACCGTCCAGGCGGTGCGTGAGGAGCGGATGCGCGATGAGGGAATTCGGCGACTGGGCAGGCCTGATGACGTTGCCGCGCTGGTTTGCTTCCTTTGCGGGGAGGAAGCACGTCACATCCACGGCGCGGGGATTAGTGTCGACGGCGGCGCAACCAAGGGTTATTTTTGATGGATTTAACGCTTAGCGAGGAACAGCGGCTCTTGGTTAGTACGATACGGACTTTTATTCGTCGCGAACTCAAGCCACTGGAGCAGGACATTGAAGAAACTGGTATGCTGGCTGATACTGTAGCGGCAGATATCCGCAAGAAATCTCAGCTTCTTGGCCTGTACGCTGTCAACATACCCTTGGAATACGGCGGAGGTGGGCTGTCAGTTCTGAATTGGATGATTGCCGAGGAACAGTTTGGACGTACCAGTGATATACTCATCAGAAGGGCGTTTGGCAATGTGTATGAAATTCTGCTTGAGGGCAGTGCAGAACAAAAACATTCCTATCTTTTGCCAGCAGTGCGCGGCGAGCGTACATTTTCTGTAGCTTTCACTGAACCTGAGGCTGGATCAGACGCAGCGGCAATCACCACCCGTGCAACCCGGTCAGATGGCGGCTGGGTGCTAAATGGGGCAAAACACTTTATTTCAGATGGAGAGTATTCTGATTTTTTTGTGGTGACGGCTGTAACTGACTCGACCGCAACGGCGCAAAGAATTTCGACCTTTATCGTTGAAAAAGGGATGCTGGGATTCAGTGTTGGCCGGGACCAGCCAATGATGGGCCTGCGTGGTACGTCGCACGTCGAAATGCGCTTTGAAGATGTTCATCTCGGGCCCCAACACTTGCTAGGGCAAGAAGGCCAAGGGCTAAAACTGGCGTATTCGACACTTGGACGGGTGCGGCTTGCTCAGGTGGCCGCCCGTGCCATTGGCAAGGCGACTATGGTGATGGGTATGAGCCTTGAATATGCGCAGCAACGGCGCCAGTTTGGCTCGGCTATTGGAGATTTTCAGATGATCCAACAGATGCTTGCAGACTCGGCGATGGAGATTAACGCATGCCGTCTTGCGCTTTGGCAAATAGCTAGCCGGATCGATGCGGGAGAGAAAATGCGCGGCGGCATTTCGATGTTAAAGGTTCAAACATCTGAAATGCTTGGCCGGGTAGTTGATCGGGCGGTACAGATTTTTGGTGGTGCTGGCTATTGCCGCGATTTACCGATCGAGCGGTACTTTCGAGACGCTAGAATTAGTCGGATTTATGACGGCTCATCGGAAATCCATCGTATGGTGCTCGCCAAGCAACTTATGAAGGGCGATGTTTCGCTCTATGATTGTTACGGGTAGAAGGTATGACAGGCGTGAATTTTTTGTCAGCAGACGCGGCAGTAGCGATGATTGAGGATGATGCGGTTGTTGGACTGGTCGGCGGCGGTGGCGGATTGGTCGAAGCCAGTACACTTCATGAGGCGGTTGAGCGCCGCTTTTTAAAGACGGGTCACCCCCGGAACCTAACCTGCATTCATGCGCTGGGAATTGGCGATAGGCAAAGTCGTGGGATGAATCGATTTGCCCATACTGGCATGACAAGCCGTGTGATTGGTGGCCATTGGATTTGGTCTCCTCGGATGCAACAAATGGCGCGGGATAACGAGATTGAGGCTTATGTACTGCCGGGCGGCGTCATAATGCAACTGATGCGTGAAGTGGCGGCTGGCCGACCTGGCTTGATCACCCATGTTGGCCTGGGCACTTTTGTTGACCCAAGGCAAGATGGTGGCCGGTTGAACGAGGCGGCAAAGGCCGACTTGACCGAAATTATCTCGATCGACGGCAGAGAATACCTGCGTTACTTGCCAATACCTGTGTCTGTTGCGCTACTGCGTGGCAGCTACGCCGATGAAGATGGCAATATCTCGCTCGAAGAGGAGCCGGCAAACCTTGACATCTATGCAATGGCTGCTGCGGCGCATAACAGTGGTGGAAAAGTTATTTTTCAGGTTAAGGGCAAAGTGCCGCGCAACAGTCTTAAAGCGCGCGAGGTGCGCATCCCCGGGGCACTTGTTGACGCCGTTGTGATTGATCCATGTCAACGGCAGGGCTATGAACTAGTTTATGACGCGGCCCTTTCAGGCGAGGCTTACCGGGACAATATCCAAGAGCAACCGCTCAGTTTCTCGCCCCGTTTGGTGATCGCTCGGCGGGCGCAAAAGGAACTTATTGCGGGGTCGGTGATCAATTTTGGCTTTGGCATACCTGATCAGGTGGCCAAGCTGATTTCTCGTGATGGTGATACAGAGCGCTACTTCCAGACGATTGAGCATGGCACTTACGGTGGCCAATTGATGGATGGAGACCTGTTTGGTTATGCGCTGAACCCGACCTGCATGATCGACGGGCCGTCACAGTTTGATTTCTATTCTGGAGGCGGGCTTGATATTGCGTTTTTGGGGTTTGGCGAGATGGACCGGCATGGAAATGTCAACGTCTCCAAGCTGGCAGGCAATACGGTTGGCCCGGGTGGCTTCATCGACATTGCCCAAAATGCCCGTACGGTGGTGTTTTGTGGTACTTTTGATACCGGTGGGGCGGTGCTGGAGATCGGTGACGGTAAACTGCGGATCAAGGCACATGGACGGATTGCCAAATTGGTAGACGAGGTAGCACAGATTACCTTTTCCGGCCCGCAGGCGTTGGCGCAAAGACAACGTGTCATTTATATCACTGAGCGCGCCGTCTTTAAGTTGACTATGGGGGGCGTCGAGTTGATCGAGATTGCGCCGGGCGTCGATGTACAAGGGGACGTACTTGATCGCATGGGTTTTGCACCACAGATTGTTGTGACACCGGCAAAGATGCATGCCGCTTTGTTTTATGATGATGGGGGCGTGGTATAATGCAGGTTGTGAACATCGGCTTGGTCGGCGCAGGATCAATTGGTGTTAGGCATATTCAAGCGATAGATAAGGTTGATGAGATCAGTCTTGTGGCAATTGCTGATCCATCACCAGTGGCGGCGGAGATTGGAGAGGTTCGCTCTATACCCGTCTATGCCGATGCGGAAAGCATGTTTCAGGCAGGGGGCATCGACGCAGTGATCATCGCGACGCCTACGGAAAAACATCACAAGATTGTAATGGTGGCGCTCACTCATCGCCTGACTGTGCTGGTAGAAAAACCAATCGCTGCAACCGTCGAGGAGGCAAGAGATATTACGCGCTTTGCCAACGAACAAGGCTGTCATGTGCTTGTTGGACATCAGCGCCGGTATTACCCCTGTACAGAAAAAGCCCGCGATATAATCCAGAGTGGTCAGCTTGGCACTTTGATAGCTGTAATTGGTCAATGGACCGTTCGCAAAGATGACCCATATTATGCACCGCAATGGCGCCGAGAAATAGAGGCGGGGCCAATTTTAACTAATCTCATTCACGAGATCGATCTCTTGCGGTTCATTTGCGGTGATATCGCGACAGTTTCCGCAGAAATTACTCATCACGACCAGAAATTTGCCAAGGAAGATGCAGTGGCAATTACCATGAAATTCGCTAATAGTGCGATTGGAAGCTTTGTGCTTTCCGATCGCACTCCTACACCTTGGACTTGGGAAATGGCGCTTGGTGAGAATTCAAAATTTCCCAAATCAGGACAAAATGCTATTCGCTTCATGGGAACCAAAGGTGCGCTGGAATTTCCAAATCTTGTCTTGTGGTCGCATTCGGATTCGGAAGGCAACTGGCAGGATGAAATTCAGTCTGAAGTGATAGAGATGCCTTTTGTCGATGCTTATGTGGAGCAATGTCAGCATTTGTGCGCCGTTGTTCAGGGTACACAAATGCCCATCATCGATGCGGAAAATGGCACGAGATCTCTGGATGCTACTCTGGCCGCTGTTCGAGCTGCCACCGAGGGAACTCGGGTAATTCTTGACCTTTCGTCATACCAAGACAGGAAAAATATATTAGATGACTGATTTCTATGTGAAGGTTGGCGACAGCGCCAGTTTTACCAAGACCGTTTCGGAGAGTGATGTTTACCAATTTGCCGGTCTGACAGGTGATTTCTCACCCAATCATGTTAACAAGGTTTATATGGAAAAATCATCCTATGGCCGGTTGATGGCACATGGTGCCCTGCTCGTCGGTTTTATGTCGACTGTGTCAACAATGGCGATTGCGCACTGCCGAGATGCTGAAGAGACGCCGGTTGCTGTGGGCTATGATAGAATCAGATTCCTTAAACCAGTGTTTCTTGGAGACACGGTGTCCACCGTCTACAGAATTTCTGAGATTGATATCGAACGGCGGAGGTCAACGGCGCAGATAGAGGTTACTAATCAAGATACCGATCTTGTTGCTGTTGGCAGCCATATTCTGCAATGGGTACCCAACAGCTAATTCCAGTATTTCCAGAGGCGCTCATAATCAGGAGGGTTTGATGAAGCTATCACGGGACATTGCGGGGCAAAACTTTATCGTAACCGGTGCAGCGCGCGGGATCGGCCTTGCTATCAGCACCTTGTTCAGCAGTCTTGGTGCTCGGGTTTCTGGCTGGGACCTCGACGTTAGCGATATGCAAGAGAACTCGGTATTTGCCGACGCTCAGGTCGTCGACGTTACGGATGAGGCCGCAACCCTATCCGGATTTGCTGCGTCATTACAGCGTCTTGGAGATATTGACGGGATTATTGCCAATGCGGGTATCAATGGACCGACCAAGCCAATGTGGGAGTATTCATTGACTGAATGGGATGCAGTGATGGGCGTTGATCTTACTGGTGTGTTCCTGACGGTTAAAGCATCGCTTGACCATTTCCAGACACGCGAGCATGGCCGCATCATCATTATCTCGTCGATCGCTGGCAAAGAGGGAAATCCCGGGGCGGTGCCCTACGGTGCAGCTAAAGCTGGCGTTATCGGTCTTGCCAAGGGTTTGGCGAGAGAACTGTTGCCATCAGAGATTACTGTGAATTGCATCGCGCCCTCGATCGCTGTGACTGATTTGCTCGACGGGATGAGCGAGGCGTACATCGCTGACAAGAAAAGCCGCATTCCGAAGGGTCGCTTTTGCACGCCTGAAGAAATTGCCCATATGGCGGCCTTTATTGCCTCGCCCGCTTGTAGTTTCACCACGGGACAGGTGTTCGATGTAACCGGTGGGCGAGCCACATGGTAGCTAAAATGCGCAGGCTTGGTTTGGAGGATTTATGTGTGCATCAGGTCTGCTTATCTGGCCAGTGTGATTTTATGAACTCACTTGACGTATTTGGCAAACAAGGCATTCAACGTACGGCCCTGTGGAGCCCGATGATTGATGCTTACGGTGAAGCACCGGCCAAAGTGATATGGGATGCAAGCGGTCTGGTGGCTGAATCACTCTGTGCCGCAGAGCTGTTTGCCGGTTCAGACAATTTGAAAATGATGCTTGAGCGCGCCGATAAATTTGGTGCGCGCACGCTGGTTGTTATCACAGGTGGTCTGCAACTGACCGATGGAACAGGGCTTGAAAGGGCGCGTGAACGGGTCTTGCCCCTGCTGGCGGCGGCGGATGAACTTGCTCGGCCATTTAATGTGCGGTTGGCTTTCGAACCACTTCACCCGATGGTCTGTGGAAACCGGTCAGTGGTTTCTAGTTTGGAAGAAGCCTTGTCTTTATTGCGACGGCTCGATGCTACGCATCAGATTGGCCTTGCAATTGATAGCTACGCGTTATGGTGGGAACACGGCCTCGCCGCAAAGCTTGCAGCAGCGGACGAACTTATTTTAAATTACCATGTGTCCGACTGGCTTTCCGACACCGGAGATTTGCGGTTTGATCGTGGAATGCCTGGTGAAGGGCAGATTGATCTTGTTCACTTGCGGCATAAAGTTGAGGAGGCGGGCTATCAGGGGCCTGTCGAAATTGAAATTTTTTCGCAAAACCGTTGGTGGAAAAAACCGCCAGAATCAATGATCAAGGCCATCATTGCTGGGATGAACCAGTTCTATTGAGTGGGTGATGGGATCTATTTCGCTAAATTTCTGGCCATGAAATAAGATAAAAAATGATTGTATTTCATCAAATTTATTCTTTTATCTAATAAACTAGCATTCATTTTATTGAAATTTCAAATAAGCTCTTGCCAATACTGCATATGTATTTGAAGTTTGAATACGAAAGCTAGAAAATAGGTTTTAGAAGTTAGAGGAAGAAACCGGTGCTTCAAATCAATGATGTGCACGCGGGTTACGGCAATCTCAAGATTTTACGTGGCATTGACATGCACGTGCCAACTGGTGGAATCGTCACTCTGCTTGGCGGCAACGGCACTGGCAAATCCACGCTGCTTAAGGCCGTATCAGGACTGATCCCATTGATGGAGGGCGAAGTTCTCTTCGATGGTGTCAATATTTCCAACATGAAGCCACATGAGCGTGTGCGTCTTGGTCTTGTTCAGGTAACTCAGGCCAAAGAGGCCTATCCAGCAATGACGGTCGAAGAAAATCTTATGCTTGGCGCTTATATACGGCGCGACCGAACTGATATTGTTGCTGACTTGGAACGTGTTTATGAAATGTTTCCAGTCCTTCGGGAACGACGCAAGCAGATGTCTGGGACTCTGTCAGGTGGTGAAGTTCAAATGCTTGTAATGGGCCGTGGAATTATGGCCAAGCCAAAAATGCTAATGTTAGACGAACCAAGTGCAGCACTCGCGCCAAAGGTTGTCTTAGAAATTTTTGCCAACATCAACCGTATTGCCAAGACTGGTGTGACAATTCTAGTAGTTGAGCAGAATGTTCGAATGGCACTGATCCTTGCCCAATATGGGTACATCATTCGTGATGGTGTGATTATGATTGAAGGTAAGGCTGAACAGTTGATTAGTGATCCAGCAGTTAAGGAATCCTTCCTTGGCGGTTCAGTGGCAGATACATCAAAAGCGCTTACGAACTGAGCAGATATAACGGGGAAAACATAATATGGATTTTGATTATAACTCGTTGTTAGCATTTATTATTTTTGGTATCACCATCGGTGTTGTTTATGGCATTGTAGCGCTTGGCATTTCATTGATTTATTCGGGCCTCGACATCGTGCACTTTGCACATGGTGAGATGTATATGTTTGGTGCGTTTTTCGGCCTTGTTCTGGTACAAGAATTGAGTGTGCCATATCCCGTCGCTTTAATCGGTGCGATGATACTGACAGCGCTATTTGGAATGACGGTGGAACGAGTATTCTATCGGCGCTTAACGCGGGGCGGCGGCGGCTATACCGTAGCCGGCATGGGAATGATCATCTGCGGATTTGGTATGTCTATGACACTAGTCAATGTCGCCTATTTTATTTGGGGTGCAGAAGCTGAGCCTTTCCGCGCTAATCTGGACTACATCCCACGTCTGAGTTTTCCTGGCGATATTGAGGTTCCGGAAAGCTATGTGCTCACAGCTATCATCTCAGTCGCTCTGATGGCAGCGCTGCATTATTTCCTTCGTTATACCAAGACAGGCCTAGCTGTTCGGGCAGTGGCGCATAATAAGGACATTGCCTATCTGATGGGCATCAATGTGCCTCTAATGATTTCTCTAATTTTTGGCTTAGCCTGTGGTCTTGGGGCTGCAGCGGGTGTGCTGATTGGGCCGATGCAATCAGTGCAGGTTGAAATGGGTTATTTAATGCTGATGAAAGCGTTTGCTGCTGCTGTCGTTGGTGGTTTTGGCTCGTTGCCAGGTGCAATTTTAGGCGGCATCATGGTTGGCGTGTTTGAGAACCTAGGTGCTGCTTATATCTCAGCAAGCCATAAAGATATTTACGCATTTTTGCTTTTAATTCTGGTCCTGATATTTAAGCCATCAGGATTGCTGGGGGTTGAGGCAAAAGTAAAGGCATAGCGAGTGATAAAACAATCGCTGTGAGGAGATTTAAACCTGATAACTAAACTGGAGGAAAAAATGAAACTACTTAATAAGTTGTTTGCTGGCGTTGTTACTACCGGTGTTGGCCTTGCTGCAACAGCCACTTTTGCAGAGGATATCAGAGTAGGTATCACAATGCGGATGGTGAGTGAAAACGGTCAGGCTTACGGTCAGATGATGATGGATGAAATCAAAGGCATCAATGAAGCTGGCGGTATTAACGGCAACATGATTAAGGCCACTCTGATGAACGATGAGTGTAAATCAGACAAAGGTGTGGCCAATGCCAACAAGTTGGTGTTTCAAGAAAAGGTTCATTTGCTGCTTGGGTCAACCTGTTCTTCTGTTTCACTGCCAATCGTTGATGTGACCGCAAAAGCGGGTGTTCCACAGTTGATTCCTCACTCAACAAATTCGAAGATCACACAAAAGGGAAGCGAATGGGTTTTCCGTGTACCGGTAGCAGGTAGATATTACGGTGGTGTAGTCGCTAAGTATGTGGGGGAGAATATTGGAACAAAGATCGCCTACATTTGTGCTGCAGACGCAGCCTCTGTCGGTGACTGTGCAAATATGGAAAAGCAGATGAAGGCTCAGTTTGGTGTCGAGCCAGCTTATCGAGCTGACGTACAGGAAAAAGAAGTCGACTTCCGTGCACATATGCAAAAAATTAAAGCCATGAATGTGGATGGTGTCTTGGTTGCCGCTCTGGCCGAGACTATGGCGCGGGCTTTGGTACAATCTTATGAAGCAGGTATTGGCGAAGAAGTACGTCGCATTGGCTCATCTTCGGCCTCAAACGCCCCTGTACCAAAAATTGCTGGTGATGCGGCAAAGGGAGTATTCTTTTCTGCGGCCTATGCTGCGGCTGACCAGCGCCCGATTGCCAAATTATTCAACGAAATGGTTAAGACACGGTATGGCATTCACGCACCTGACCATGATTTTTCACAAGCCTACGATCTTGTTCGGATTATGGAAATTGCACTAAAAAATACCACCTTCACTGGTTCGCTCGCTAATGATCGCACCGCGATCCGGGATGCGATTGCGAACGTAAAGGGCTATCAAGGACTGGCATCTGGACCAATAAGTTTCTGTGCTGCCGCAACACCTCAGTGCCGTGACGGTAACAGAACGGCTGTCCTAATCGGATACACTAAAGGCGGCGAGAATTTCGAAACCGAGGTTCTGGCTCGTGTCACTATGGAAGAGGATTTTGGCCTCGAATAAAATCAATCCTAACTCAAACGTCGGGGCAGATATTTTTTCTGCCCCAACAATTCCGAAATTTACTTCGTAATTAGTTGTAACGCAGGGAAGTAATTCTAATGGGATTTCTGTCAATCGTGCCTGACTTTATTGAGCGCTTGGGAAAACATCATCGGCTGCTGCCATGGCTTTTTGCTTATGCTTTGTTGCTGCCAGTTCCATTCGTTCTGGCAACCCTGTTCAATGAATATTTGATCGATCTGGCAAACCGTATTTGCCTTTTTATTTTGCTGGCCGTAGGTCTCAACATTGTTAAAGGTTTTTGTGGACAGGTCACAGTTGGCCATATAGGCCTATACGCAATTGGTGCGGTGACATCAGCGGTGCTTGCGCTTGAACCAGGTGGTTTTGGTGGTGCCCTGGGCTTTGGTTGGCCAGTATGGTTGGCCATTCCGATGGCGGTACTTGTGACAGCTTTTGCTGGTCTAATTATTGGCTTGCCATCAGTGCGCCTCGAGGGCGCTTATCTTGCATTAGCAACATTAGGTCTTGGCGAGTCAGTGCGGATTTTCATTGCAGTGACACCGGCCCTTGGGTCTAGTACCGGCCTAATGATGATCCCCGCACCAAGTATTGGTTCGTTCGTTTTTGATAGTTTTACAAGCTATTATTATCTCGTGATGACAGCGGCTCTCGCTGGAATCTATTTCTCTTTTTCAATTCTCCATTCGGCCACTGGACGGGCCTTTCAAGCCATTAGAGAGGATACCATCGCCGCTTCAGTTAACGGCATCAACGTGGTGAAATATAAACTTTTAGCATTTGTCTTGAGTGCGATTTATGCTGGCCTTGCCGGTGCGCTGTTTGCACATATGCCGCCGGGCTACCTGCATCATAATAATTTCACAGTGATTGAAATGGTAACGCTTTTACTAATGGTCGTTCTTGGCGGTATTGGCAATGTTTGGGGGGGCGTCATTGGTGCTATCGTTGTTTCGATTGCTTATGACCAAACAAAAGATCTAATTTTCATCTTTATGGACAGGCCGATTGTTATTCAACCCTTGGTATTTGGACTTTCGATGGTTTTGTTGGTGCTGTTCATGCCACGCGGTATTGGAGGCTGGATCGAAGGATTTCGGCGCAATCGCAGGTTCATTCGCAGAAGTGAGGAGAGACTGAGTGGCACTGCTAGAAACTCGTAATCTGAGCAAGAGCTTTGGGGGCCTACAGGCCATTCATGATGTAAGTCTCAAAGTTGAGTCTAATAAAGTGCATGGTCTGATTGGACCAAACGGATCGGGAAAATCGACATTTTTCAATCTCCTGACTGGTGTCTATCAACCGGATAAAGGAAGCTACATCGAATTTGATAATGTTGATGTGACTGGCAAGCCGGCACATTATATTGCTGGAAAAGGGCTCTCTAGAACATTTCAGCTACTGCGTCTTTACGGTGAACTGAGTGTGCTAGATAATGTTCTGGTCGGGTTCCATCCTCATACGAAATACAGTCCATTCGCTCCTTTTTTCAATGGATCTGAGGTGCGTCGCCAAGATCAGATTGTTAAAGAACAGATGTTTGAACTGCTAGAGTTTATTGGCCTTGCAGAACATGCTGAAATCCCAGCGGCTGAATTATCTGGTGGTCAGCGCCGGTTACTTGCTCTCGGTCGGGCAATCGCGATGCGTCCAAAAATGCTGTTGCTTGACGAGCCAGGAGCGGGACTTTCTCCAGCTAATATTGACAACTTGATGGATACTATTATGACATTAAAGGATCGTTACAACCTGACCATTGTTGTTGTTGAGCATATCCTGAAAGTGGTAATGGCGACCTGCGATACGATCAGCGTTCTGGATCATGGGCAGAAAATATCTGAAGGCACCCCCGAATTTGTCAAGAATGATCCGGCAGTTGTTGAGGCCTATCTGGGCCGTGAAATGGAAGATGAGGATATCAGGGCGGCGATGAACACATAGTTTGGGTTGCTTAGAGTCTGTTTCAAAACTAATCGATTACTTTCAGGATCTTGTGAAATGGCGGGTGACGCGTCGAATGTGGGCAATGAGGATCCAAGCCTGTGCGCTAGCGATAGATTTATCCCAATCTTTTGACAGGCGGCGGCAGCGACCCAGCCATGCGGAGGTTCGCTCAACCACCTAGCGCCTGGGTAAGACCTCAATGACATGCAATACGCAGGCGTCCCATAGTGTCTTTCTGTATACTAATATGAAACGTACCAAAAACCGTACTGGAATAGCCCCCTGAAAGTGGCCCACCCACCGGGATACGTATATTGGACCTGTCGCGGTTTGATGCCGCTCCTTTGATAGCATTTACTGCAACAAAGGAGATTGACTATGGGACTGAAACGGACGGACGAATTCCGCAAAGATGCGGTGCGTATTGCACTGACCA
>OCVR010001369.1_pt1 | contig 19601 bp, 21 predicted proteins | sample 1539091 | NCBI WGS metagenome assembly OCVR01 (sample SAMEA3355530, study PRJEB22509) | marine metagenome | biome: marine; feature: coastal ocean; material: water | place: USA | collected 2010-08-07 | depth 16 m | reverse complement strand
TTTTACCAAGCTGTTCGGTTAACCTGGCCCGGTACCGGGATTTCTGGTGCGCTTTAAAGCGTATTTTTTGGATTTCATACGGTACGCCACCGGTTTTCAATAGCATTTCAGCCTGTGATTGCAACCTTGATATCGTGCCGGACACAGCCTCAACACGCTCTTTTTTATCAGAATGATAAATTTTATCCAGTTCGCGCTTTGAATCCAGCTTGCCGGTCAAGGTGCGTAGGATGGCGTTGTATTGCCTGCCGCTGATCTGGTGTTTTGCAATGAAATGACTTTTACGCTCATTGGCCGTCATTTTATCGGCACAAAGGCTTGCGTACAGCTTACGCTCCACGCGCCCGAACAACGCCGCATACGCAAAAAGTAAACTTTCTGTTTTCGGGCTAATGTCGGCTGACTTGATCAGCGTGGTGTAAGTGGATGTCTGCATATTTCAGATTATACACCACAACGTTTTTGATGGGAACGCCTGCCGTATAATTTTGCAGAAAAAACAGCCATTAATGTCATTACATCGTGGCACAGAGTCTGTTCAAAGGTCGTTTCGTCGTCGTTTTTGTGAACAATAACGTCCACTCCGGCCCACTTGCAGCACTGGAAGATCAACGGCTGACCAAAACGTAACAACCTGTCTTTGTAGGCAAGGTGTAAAGCCTTGATTTTGCGATTTAGGATGAGGTTTAACAGTTTATTCAGGCCCGGTTTGTTGCAGTTCAGTCCTGAGCCGATATCGCCAATGACCTTGTCGCAGTGTGGTGAAAGAAAGGCTTTTTGTCGGATTAAGTCCGCTTTCTGGTCACTGCCGGACACCCTGGCGTAGCCAACGGAAAACCGGTCTTCATCGCCCGCCATCAAGACGGTATCGCCGGTGACCGCCAAGCGTCCGGGAGGTTGGAAAAAGTCGCTTCTCACGTTCCCAGCGCCGCATTGTTACCACGCTCACGCCGTAGTGCGCTGCCGCCCGCCCAATCCCAACCAAACCATAATCGCACCGCATAAACCTCTCCAAAAAACGACCATGATCAGGTTTGATCGGAGATTTTTCAACAAGCGATTACCCCATCTTTTGTGACCCAGTCAATTTGGATTGTGCTTTCTCTGTTCGCGCTGAATAAGATTAGAAAGCAAAATAAGGAAGCGACATTGTGAACAACTGGTTTTTCATTGTCAGTCTTATATCCCAACCTGTACCGGTCGTGCAGCATCACATATCTGTTCACCACTTTGGCAGCAAGGCGGAGTGTGAAGTTGCGCGAAAAAACTACCTGAAAAGCCTCCCTGCTTTCCAATCCGGGGTTGAGTCAGTCTGCGTGACGCAGAATGTGGTAACAAAAAGCAAAACTAAGACCGCAGCCGATTTGTGGCGTGGTAACAGTGGCGATTGAAACACAGCCGGTGCGAAATTAGAGATGCGTAAAGCTATGGTGATATCATGTTTTTGATCGCATGTTTTTCACCTATTTTGTGATATTATTCTTGAAATGCAAATGGAGAAATGACTATGTATAAAGCAGGGATTGCAGCACTGATCTCATTGATATTGACAGGTTGTGCTATTACTCAGGAGTCGCACCAGAATGGCGATAGTGAAGAACCAAAACTCTATGTTGCGGTTTATGACGTGAAGGTAACAGACAGTTCGACAGGTGAACTGATTGCTGAAAAGCAAGTTTCCGTCAAAGAAGGTGCATCTGTTTCAGCCTCATCGTCAACATTCCTGTCGTACCCTTTTGCTCTGATTTCCCACAGAAGTGATGATCCGGTTGAAGATACGCCATGGAGGGTTTCCGCGAGCTACGAAAAAGGTGAGTTGCGGTTTGCTTTTCACGATGGTGACGGTGGTGATTGTGGTTATGCGGCAAGGGCTATGGATGCCGGTTGTGATGCAGGCACTTTGAGTGTGACCCTGTCCGTCTTTACAGAAGAGATTAAGAACGCGACGCTTGGACAATAAAGTTTAGAACGAGCCTGCTTACGGGAGACGGCAAGGCAACCTTCGCTACATATCTTCTTGAGGGTGCCAGCGAAGGACGCTTTGCGTTTTTCCTTTTGCATGAATGCAGTAATTTTTCTTGTAAAGACGCGGTTGTGAGAGGATTTCATCTATATCTTCTATTACCTCATCTAACCGGTTCCAGGCGTCTTCGTTGGTAATGCGTTTAACGGCAAAGCCTTGTTTTAAGGCATGTGTTTGCTTGGCCCTATCGTTCTTAAACGCTTATTTTGAATAGTGAAAACCAGATCTATCGGCCTCAATCAGTACGAAAACAAAACAAAGTTAAAAGAAAACCTCAATACTGTTACTTTTACGATGCCCAAAATGGGGTTAAGACCAACAGTGACGAAAAACCAAGAAAGGCACCAACAATTTCTTTTCAATTCAATATGCAAACACTCAATCCTTGTTGTTTGCCGACTGATTTGTTCAGGCAACATGTTAATCATCTTCGAATTCAAGCCGAGACCTATCTTTTCGAGAATCTGCCTTATGATATCGGAGTGACGATGCCATCAACAAATGTATAAGGCGTTCCATTCGAAAGCGTTACAGTACGTGACTTTGGCACTCTTATTAAGCATACTTGAAAGACTGCTCTTGTTTCGTACATATTCACATCGACTTCCACCCTTTTATCATCAAGATATTGCAATGCCTTGTTTATCGTTTCCAGCTCAACGCCGTCCACGCCGGCCCCTAGCCCAGTACCCATTTCGTCGTACACACCTACAAGTATCTCCCCACCATCATTATTTGCCAGAGCAGAGATGTTTTTCGCAATAAAAAGAGGATTTACATTCCCTTTCAATATTACTTTGTTGTCATGCAAAGATGCCTTTTCCATGAATCGTGATTCCCAATCTTGAACGGATGTATCTGTGTTAGAGTTTAAAGTTTTCACTTAATCATTCCTTTTTAGTTAGTTCAGAAACTATAGTCGACACTGTTTCGGTGACTTTTTGCAGTGGTCGCAAACCATTCATTTGCTGTTACGTTTTTCCCAAACCTATCTTTGATTTTAATATTCAGTTGGCAATCAGAGAAGTGTGAATGGATCAGCTTTTCAACTTTTTTGGGTCAAGGTTTTCAGTGTGAACATCGCAACAACTTTCGACTTAGACAAAATAAAAGTTGGATCGTTCTCCGCGCAGCGATGCATTTTTTTACACTGCTACTGGTGAAGTCAATTTTAAAAATACCGTCTTTATATGGCGCAATTGACGGGTGTGTTGACATCGTCCTGACTACATAAATATATCCAGTTACCTCAGGATTACGCTGCTCATCACTTGGAAGGTTATTTGGTTTTGCTTCGCCTTTGGGGATGATTCGTTCAACATAGGCGCGTTGTTCCCCCCCCCCGGTATCGCAAAGCGTAAAAATGACGGGTTGTGCTCGATTCTTTCATCCATAACTCAAGCTCGTTAGCGAAGATTACGCGGACCCGGCCATCTTTGTCATCATCTTCCAGCGCCGCTTCTTTTTCAATAAAGCACAAAGTGCCTTCCATGAAAACACATCACCAGGAACAACTTTAGAACCCTTTGCCATAGGGGCGCGAGTAAGCTCACCACTTTACAACCCTTGAGTAATATCGTCAAACTTGTGTTTAAATCGCTCAAAATCCTTACACGGGAAATCAAGGATGGCCGTTGTGCCCGCGTTGACGTTATTACATAATTTCCGCCGGAAAAAGCAGGTCGTCCATTAGATCATTAATGGATATGGGTACATCACCCTCTACAACGGGGTCATTAAAGATAGGTTCGACGCTATCTATATCCGAGGCGCTGCGGCAGCGCTTGGGAGAGACGGAAGGTGATGTGGTTCGTCTCCCTTCACAAAACGAGTGAGCACCATGTCTTGCCGACAGGTACCAGTTCGGCCTCATGACGTTCACGGTGAGAGAGCATGATTTTTATATCAGGGATAATGTCATCGAACGCGTGACGCAGATCGCTGTTGGTTAACCGGTGGACGACCCAGCCCTTTTTTAGAGCGTGCTTTTGCTTTTCCCGATCTTTTTTGAAAGAATCCAAGTCGCGGTGGTAGCCGAATCCGTCAATCTCAATGGCGAGCCGGTATCGAGGAAAGCAAAAGTCATAGCGGAAACGGACTTGGTGGCCAGGGATGATCATTTCAACTGCCAACTCTCCGCCATCCCACCATGAGCCAAATTCACGCAAGAGTGCAATATGAAGTGACACACTTGGGTCAGGGTTGGGGTACGGGCAATACCTTAAGTCGTCATCATTCGTCATTACCTTCGCGGGTTTCTTTTTTTTCTTAGGCGTGTCCGTGTTGGGGTGTTCAGGCTGTACTGTAGCGGACCGCTTTAGATCTTGAATGCTGCCGGGCCGCTTCTGATTATTAAATCCGCCCTGCTGCTTAAGTGCAGCTTCTATTTGTTTTTTTGCGTTTGTTCCGAGCCTGCTTAGATCGTCTGTACTTTTTATTCTCATTAAAGATAAACCAAAGAAAAGGTTGTAACAATATACCATTTTAAAATAATTGTATCAAAAATAACGGGTGTTCATTGCGTTATTTTTTTTGAGCCAGATTTTTTCGTATTATTTTTGTGTTATCATTGTCAACGATCTCTACAACTAACACATGTGAAGGATAACAGTATGACTTTGTTCTCTCGTTCTCTACTTGCTGCCGGCATTTCATTAGGCGTGGCGTTTTCTGCTATGGCTGGCCAGTACCAATACGAAGACACCCGTATCACCATTAATATCAAAGGTGATAATATTACAGCAGAGTCTTGTGCGCTGAAGGACGGAAAGCTCGTTGAGTCTCAATGTAGCAAGAGTGCTGCAAGCATAAAGGCACTGTCTGATACACTAAAAAAACGCGTAGCTGAAAGCACAGAGCTTCTTGATGACCCCAAGCTTCTCGATAAAGCTCGCGCTTATGCGGAGTCAAAAGAATCTGAAAAATTCAAAGATGACGCATCAGGTAAAAGTTACGTCATGATCAGCTTGCTGGACGGTTTCAACCTCCCTCTGGACCTTGATCTGGCATCGAAAAATGATTATTCCCTGGTTAAATCGGCACTTGAGTCACATCGCGATCGCTATGAGCGTGCGTTAAAGGTGATTGAATCCGGAAAACTGCCGGCAAACATTACCACTGATCGTTACAGTGAAGTGAGCGGTATGCTGGAACTGGAAAATGTCGTAAAATACGCGGAGTTCTTGTAAAAAAACTCGCTAATGCGAGCTCTTTTGTTTTTTATAAAGACCGCGTCCTGCGGTCTTTATTTTTACTTCATTATGCAGTCGCATGTTGCACTGGTTCACCTTTAACAACAAAGGATGTGCCAGGGATGAAGGCGTCAGAGAAAGCGTTGATGAATTCTTCAAGACTAATAACATACTCGCCATTACCCTGCTTCTCTGAGCTGTCTTTCAATACTAAAGAAAGTGGCGCGCGAGGATGCGTTTTGTCAAGCAGTTCATAGCCGTAACCTGGCACAATCAATCCACTTGCGTTTTGCCCGGCTTTCAACTTATGTGGGGTTTTAAAAAGAGTGATCAGCAATTCTCTGATGTGGGGAACGCTGTCTTGATTTAAGCCGATTTTCCCGCCATCAAAGACGGTAAAAATAATCTCGGCATTTTCCTCAACGAAGTCAGCAACAGTTGCTGGTTTTGTGGTTTTCTGGGTGGTCATAATCTACTTCCTTGTTTTGATAAATTACTCATCCTGAGTAAAATTATATTAGCATGAAGAAAACAAAAAATACCACATTTTTTTTGTTTATTTTCCTTGGGGGCCATATAGAAAGGGGGTAACATCTTCGGGATTACGCATTTTTACGAAAAAATGGCGCGTTAGAAAAAGGAAAGGGTTTCCCAGCACAGGTTCATTTTTTTGAGGTGTCGCCTTAATTTCTGAGTTGCTTCATTACGAATTTGGCGCGCCCTTTCAGCAGTTACTCCGATCGATTTTCCTGCATCTTCAAGCGTGCGGGGATTTTCCCCCCTAAGCCCGAAGTATTGCGTTAAAATTTTAGACTCCCTGTCTTCGAGAGCATCAAGCAGTCTCTCAATAACACTAAGTGCGCTTACCCGATGCGCGGCATCCTCTTCACTCTCTTTTTCAGGATCTGAAACCGCAGTATGGAGCCCGGAGCCACCTCCTTTATCCTCTCCCGAGTAAGGATGATCCAGAGATACACTTGCCTGAGGGATTCGCATCAACGTTTCCGTTTGCTTTACCGAAAGTGATAAGGCGTCTGACAAAGCCTTGATGTCGCCAGCGCCGTGCTTCTCGATATATTTATTCATTTTCCATATACGTAAACTGATATCAGAAGGAAGAACGAAGACCGGGTTTTCTTTCAAGATGGCTTTTTCTATGTTGGCGCATATATGCCATTTGGCGAAACTGCTCAATTTGACTTCTTTTTTAGGATCAAAGTGATCAATGGCGTAAATCAGGCCGATATTCCCGCTGTCGATGCGATCAAGCAGTGGTAGATTTGAGTTGTTGTATTTTTTTGCAAGGTGCACAACAAGTCGCATGTTATTCATAACAAGACGGTTTCTTGCCTTATCGTCACCCGATTGAGCGAGAATAGCCAGTTTGCCCTCTTCTTCTTTAGTGAGGGGAGTATGTTGCGGAACAGGAAGTGTGGCAACAGCAGAATTGGCTTGCGTAAGCAAAGGGCACCCTCGTAGGATAAAAACACGAAAACTATATCAGTTTACCGTTTTTTTCGCAATAACTAAAAGTGCACATACTGTTCATTATGTGTTTATTTGTGTTACTATTCTCAAAATTTAGTCTTCATCGACAAGGATTCTTTTGTAATGGATTTACGTGGCCCTGTAAAACTCTCATTGAGCGCATGTGTGGCGCTGTTTTTCTCAATGCCAAATTCCGCTTTTGCGCAAAATTGGATGGCGCATAGTACCGTTTATTCCGAATGGGTTGAGACCAAAAGAGATTGTTCTGAATGGCTGCCGTCAGTGGATAAGTTTGATTGGGGTGTGCCGGTAAGACAGTCGGCAACTTGTCGGATAACGACGAATCGATTCAGGAAGATGATGGAGAAAAATCCCGTAAATGGTGAGCTGCGGGAAAGAGAATCTGCCAGAAAGGAAGAAACGCGTGTTTTATTAAACACCGCGTGGCGTACAGAGACGGGGACCAATGACCGCGTACTACAAACAGTGCGAGAGGAAAGCTGGGGAGAATGGCGCATTGATCGCGACTCCATCGGTCAGTGTGAGCCCGTTATTGGCGATGTGAGTGATAAAATTGACTGGGGTAACCTGTGGGTGCAAATGTATGAGTGCGTTGCAGACGGAGAGCGCTCAAAGCCGGTTACGCAGTATTGGCTGTCAGGTAAGACGACGCGACTTAAAGATGAAGAAGAAAAAGAAAATCTACCCGTTACCGTTTACGAATCTTTTGTTTCTGTAGGCATGAATGACCGCTGGTTGAAACCAGAACATAAATACCAAGCATGGAGTGAAAAAAGTGAGGATGTTTGTGGCGAATGGTCAAAAGACGCCTTATCTATCGCTGAAAAACAACCATGGGGTTCCCCCGTTATGGTGCCAAGAGTTTGTGAACAGGATTTAACCCGCCTTGTGGTTAAAGAGGAACGCTCCCTGAGCGGCAAAGTACGTGAAGTAAGCCGTGATGTTGAGCATAAATCGAAAACAAGAACGGAATGGCGTGTAGAGTATGGCATGCAGGATCAGGTTGCAAAAAACCTTTGGGAAAGTGACAAAGAGTGGGATGTCATGGTGGGAGACATGGATTGTAAACCTCTTTTCAACCCTGACTTTGTACCGTTTGGCACCCTGTTTATAAACATTAACACCTGCAATGTAACAGAATTTAAGCGTCACAAAAACGTTGATGTAATGCGTTCCGGTAAACGTGTCGTGAAAGAAGTGCGCGATGAAACCCGCGATGCGAAAAGAGAGATTGTTTTCCTTGATGCCGGCCGTAAAGATAAGTTGATAGAAGATGCTGTCGCGACAAGGAAAACTGAATGGCAACATGACGGCGGTAAAAACTGCAACGGTTGGAGTCCGGTACCGCTTCATGTACCCAACGGTGACATTTTTATTCAAACTCGTGCGTGCACGCAAAATCAGCGCCGTCACACTGAAACATTAAGCAAGTGGACATCCGGAGACAGATGGGTAGCAAGTGGTCAGGAGTACAGGGAGATAACCTCAACGGATGTCAGGTACGCCACAGGAATGAAACTGAGAAGACAATCCTTCCCTGATGTCGGTGTTACTGTTGCTGGCGGTGAGACAAAATTGGGAACCCCTGTGGTACTAAAAGGTATCGATAAATATTCCCGCTTGAGAGTTTCGGTGGATGTGCAGGGAAGTGTTGATACGCTCTCCATTTCGCTTGTTGGGCCAAAAGGCAAAACCATCAGCCTTCCTGCGCTATCAAAAACAAAGCAGTCTTTCTTCTTCTCTCTGTCAGATTACGCGCTAACGGTAGACGGTGAATGGCAGGTGAAAGTTTCTGACTCGGGCAGTGATACTGCGCGCCGTGTAGGTGTTTCACTGTCTTTCGAAGAAACACGCGATTGATAAATGTGAGGGGGGAGGTGCAGCAAGCGTCTTCGCCCCGCCTTCCTTGCAGGCTAAACTATTGTAATTTTATTAAAAAACATTTTTTGGTTGATTTTTCGTACGCACCTCTGTATCATGCAATAAAATAAAATAAAACGAAGACTAATTCTTCAACAATCAGAGATGTACTATGGAAGTTTTTACTGCTCGACAAGCAATACTTTCCGCGAAGAATAAGGTCGTTGGCTACGAACTCTTATATCGTGAGGGTGAGGATAACAGGTTTCCCAAGGGGGTTGATCCGCATCAGGCGACCAATCGCATTGTGGTGCGCAATCATCTTAATACGGGAGTCAACGAACTGACCGGTGGACACCGGGCGTTTATTAATTTTACTGAAAAATGCTTGCTTTCCGGTCTGCCAGAACTGTTACCTAAAGATAAAGTCGTGGTAGAAATACTGGAAACTGTACGTCCTACCCGTGAAGTGTATGAGTGTTGCCGCAAGCTATTTAAAGCTGGCTACATTCTTGCGTTAGACGATTTCGTTCACAAAAAAGAATGGGAGCCCTTCCTCAAACTTACGAAAATAATCAAGTTTGACATCAGCCGTACACCTTTGAATACGCTTGTTCCTACTTTGAAAAGAATTAATGATCTTCGTCGTCAGGGTAACCTGAAAAATAAACTTCATTATCTCGCCGAAAGGGTGGAAACAAAAGAAGAGTTCGAAAAAGCGAAGAAGATGGGGTTTTCATTTTTCCAAGGGTATTACTTTTGTAAGCCAGAAATACACGTATCCAAAGATGTGGATATGTCTGCCGGCAACTTGATGATCCTGTACAAAGAAATCCTGAAAGAAGAAATTGACCAACAAAAGATCGCTAAATGTTTTGAGCAAGACGAAGCCCTGACCTATAAATTGTTGCAGTACATGAACTCTGGTGTGTTCAGTATCGTGAATGAAATTTCATCCATAAAACAGGCGTTGTCTTATCTTGGTGAAGCTAATATACGACAGTTCGTGACATTGCTTTGCACATCAGAAATAGCGACACTCAATGGTAAGCCTGCTGAGACATTAAGACTTGGTATTGTACGGGCAAAAACGTGCGAGAACACGGCGAAGAAAGTCGCACCAGGGCAGGTTAGTAGTGCGTTTTTGTCAGGCTTGCTTTCCGTTTTGCCGGGTATTCTTGATCGTCCAATGGAAGCCATTTTGAAGCAGCTTCCGGTTGCCAAGGAAATTAATGACGCTTTACTCCCCAAGCCTGGCGAAAAGGAGGGGATATTGCAGATTATCCTTAAAGCTACCACAATGATTGAGGCAGGGAAATGGCATGACACCACAAAGGAGTGCATGAAAATCCGTATATCCTTTGAGCAAATGGAGAAGTTTCACCATGATGCCATCGTGTGGTCTCAGCAGTATGAGCAAAACGTTGGTGTAGGAACGTAAAACCAAACTGTTTTTTTAACCCGTAAGCAATGTCGAGCTGCTTGCGGGTTTTTTTTATGTTTTCAAAAAAAGACGCACAACTTTCTCTTTTGTCATGATACTATAATTTTGAGTCTGGTACATGATGTACCTGTGTAACTGAACAAGGATTCAACACATGACCGAAGCTAAAAAAGTGCCTTCTGTAAATGACCTCCCTCGCCAGTATCTTCTGGACACAAACGTACTCATCAGTGACCCATCAGCAATTTACCAATTTCAGGAACACGACATCGTCATCCCGATGATCCTTCTTGAAGAACTTGATGCCATTAAAGATGGTCGCAGCAGCAAAGATGACATGGTGAAATCTGAAGTTCGCCAGGCCATCAGGAATCTGAGTGCGATTGTTGGGGATCACACACCTGAAGAAATTTATGCAGGAATTCAAATCGCAGAAGGTGCGGGCAAGTTGCGTATCCTTAACGATGCTGAAATGTTGAAAGACTACGATCTACAGATGATGGGTGACGTAGCCGACAACAGTTTTATCCGTCTTACTCATTTACTTCAGACTAACGAATCTGATCGAAGAACCATCTTCGTAACAAAAGACTTTAATGCCAAAATAAAGGCGAAGTCCGCTGGTGTTCGAGAGGTTGAAGAATACCTTAATGAGCAACAGTTGTCAGATATTGAATTTATGGCGTCAGGCTTCCTGGAAATCACGCCGCCACTGACGAGCATACTGGAAGGTAATGAAGATGGTATGGATGTCAGGCAGGGTCGCGGTGGTGTTACCATGTACACTTTCCCGCTGGCTTGTTTGAAGGATCTGGTTGAGGACATTTACCTTAACCTGTATATCTTTTCTGAGCAGGAAGAAAACGTGTGGCGGGTGGCGAACATCGACGCGAGACCGGGGGAGCCAGAGCTTGTAACGCTACACTGTAAACCGCTTAGCATGATGATGAAAGTAGATGCGTTTGGGATCAAGCCGCGCAGTGTTCCTCAGGCTATTGCGTTTGATGCCTTGCTCGATCCTGCCATAGATATGGTCCAGCTGACAGGTCCAGCCGGCTCCGGTAAAACCTTGCTGGCTCTGGCGGCCGCATTACATCAGAGTCGCGCGGGGGACAGTAAGACAAAGTACAACAAAATTCTGGTTACCAGAAACCTGCCGGACATGACTGAAGCCATAGGTTTCCTGCCGGGTACGGAAGAGGAAAAGATGGCTCCTTGGCTGGCAGCATTCGCAGACTCACTTGAAGTGCTTGCCGATGTTGACACTCGTGGACACACGGATGACAAACCCGGTGATCACGAAGCGATGATGGACTCCATTAAGTATATTACCAGTAAGGCAAATTTGCAGTATAAGTCTGCAAACTTCATGCGTGGCAGAAGTATACAAAATGCCATTGTGATCCTGGATGAGTCTCAGAACCTTACTCCGCACCAAATAAGGAGTATTATTACCCGTTCAGGTATGGGTACGAAGATGATTATTCTTGGCAACGTTGGTCAGATTGACGCCAGGTATGTAACGGCGCTGACGTCAGGGCTTACGCATGCTGTTGAAAGGATGAAGGGGTATCAGGGTGGTGCCGTTGTGTCCTTGCCTGGCGGGGAAAGAAGTCCGCTTTCTTCATTTGCAGAGTCGAACCTGTAAATGTGATGGGTGATAAAAAGGGCTGCAAGGCCCTTTTTTATTACTTCTTTTCCTTTCGATTAATATATAATGCCCTCACTGACAGGGAGAATGAAAAATGGGTAAAGCGTATTTGCGAAGGACATCACGTACCATCGCCTTAAATCAGATGTTTTCTGAACATGTTAAAAAGAACAAAAATGGTGGCGATGAAGTCAAACCTCTGCCGGGTAAGCAAAAAAAATTGACGCCCTAATTTTTTTTAATTCTCTGTTGACGAGGGTAGTCAAATCCCCTACCATAGCGGTACACATGGATATAGTGTAAACCTTTAAATACAAGGACAGTATTGTGAAAAGTAAGAATACCCCACTTTCCGTTTGGGCCGTTTTCGGCACTCGGCCAGAAGCAATCAAAATGCTCCCCCTGGTGCTCGCCATGAAGAACGATGCGCGCTTCAACCCAACCGTCTGCATCACGGCTCAACACCGCGACATCCTTGATAAGGTAATGGGTGTGTTTGACGTTAAGGCCGATATTGACCTTAATGTTATGAAGCCGGGTCAAGGTTTGACAGAGTTGACCGCGCGTATTCTTCAGGGTATGGAAGATGTGTTGACTGACACGCCAGAAGGTGTAGAGAAGCCTCAGTGTGTGCTTGTGCACGGTGATACAACAACCACAATGGCCACAACACTGGCTTCTTATTATCAACAGATCCCTGTAGGTCACGTTGAAGCCGGCCTCCGCACAGGCAATAAGTATAGCCCCTTTCCAGAAGAAATTAACCGTAAAATTACGGGCAGCGTTGCTGACTTCCACTTTGCGCCAACCGGTCTCTCACACGCCAATCTGAAGGCAGAAGGCGTCGATGATGGTGCTATCTTTGTCACCGGAAACACGGTTATTGATGCGCTTCTTTTTATGCGAAACAAACTGAATACTCAACCTGAGCTTGCCGGCGAAATGCAATCTTTCGTATCAGATATGAAAGCGCGTTATTCACGATACATTCTTGTTACTGGTCACCGGAGAGAAAGTCATGGTGGTGGTTTCGATCGTATCTGTGATGCACTTAACGCCATTGCTGAATCACATCCTGACACAGCGATTGTTTACCCTGTTCACCCTAATCCCAATGTGCGCGGCCCGGTACACGCCAAGCTTTCCCGTTCAAGAAATATTTATCTTATTGACCCTCAAGATTACGCTCCGTTCATTCATCTGATGGACAACGCATATCTTATCCTGACCGACTCTGGCGGGATTCAGGAAGAAGCGCCTTCACTGGGCAAACCTGTACTGGTAATGCGTGATGTTACCGAAAGACAGGAAGCGCTGGAAGCAGGAACGGTTAAACTGGTTGGTACTGACACGAAAAAAATTATCAATGAAGTTGATACGTTGATCCGTTCCGCTGCCGCTTATGAAGCAATGGCGGGCGTAAAAAACCCTTACGGTGATGGCACAAGCTGCAAGCAAATCCTGGATGCACTGGCTACGCAACTTGGGCTTAATGTTCCCGAATAAAACCCCATTTTCAGGCCGCTGAGTGGGGCCTGAAAAACAAACTCCAAATTTTTGAAACAAGGACGTGTTATGAATGTAAATATGATTGGCCTTGGTTATATCGGACTCCCTACCGCCGCAGTGATGGCCGGGCGCGGACTGAATGTAACTGGTGTTGATATTAATCAGGCAGCCTGTGACATTATCAATCAGGGTAAGATCCATATCGTTGAGCCCGGATTGGAAGCGCTGGTTTCCGAGGTTGTCGCTTCTGGTCATCTCAAGGCGGTAACAGCTCCCACTGAAGCAGATGTTTTCGTAATTGCGGTACCCACACCTTTTAAAGATAATTACGTACCGGATCTTTCCTATATCAAATCGGCTTGCAATGGTATTGCGCCGGTGTTGAAAAAAGGTGATCTGGTTATCCTGGAATCCACCTCCCCGGTTGGAACGACCGATAAAATGGCTGACTGGTTGCGTGAAGCGCGTCAGGATTTAGTCTTTCCCACGTTTGGTGAAACAGGCGACGTCGATGTCCACCTTGCCTACTGCCCGGAGCGCGTGCTGCCAGGACAGGTGATTGAAGAACTGGTTAGTAATGATCGTGCGATCGGTGGTATGACAACGTTATGCGCAGAAAAAGCACAATCTTTTTACAAGCATTTTGTTCAGGGTGACTGTGTTATCACCAATGCTCGAACAGCTGAAATGGCCAAGCTGACAGAAAACAGCTTTCGCGATGTAAACATTGCTTTTGCTAACGAGTTGTCGCTCATTTGCGATAAGCTGGACATCAACGTTTGGGAATTAATCTCTTTGGCAAACCGGCACCCTCGTGTAAGCATTTTGCAGCCAGGTTGTGGCGTTGGTGGTCACTGTATTGCTGTTGATCCATGGTTTATTGTTGACAGCGCTCCAACGCAAGCTTTGTTAATCAGGCAAGCACGGGAAGTTAATGACGGCAAGCCTGGATGGGTTTCAGATAAGCTGAAAAATGAGCTGATGACATATCTTCATGCAAACCCTCATAAAGCGATGAAAGATGTGCGAATTGCCTGCTTCGGACTTGCCTTTAAACCCAACATCGACGATCTCCGCGAGAGTCCGGCTGTTGAAGTGGTTAAAAAGCTGTGTGAAGAATTGCCACATCTGGTCGTGGAGATTACTGAACCTCACATGCATGGCGAGCTTCCCAAGTCTTTGCGTGGTTTTAAAAACTTAAAAGTGGTCTCTCTCGAAGAGGCCATGACAGCACAGGTGAAAGGTGTGCTTGTTGCTCATGATGTCTTCAAGGTTGAAGCGGCTCTGAGTGACGGTGAGCATGTTATTAATGTGGCATGGCCTACCTGATATTGACTCCGGCAATAAAAAACCCGCATTGGCGGGTTTTTTATTTTGGATGTTCGGGTTGCTGCTTGATGTAATGCTTAAAAATGTTTATCAAAGACCAAATTTTTTACTTCCAAATTCCTGTGATGTTAGCCATTGAGGATTTTTATCCCGGATGACTCAACAGCATGTCTTAGAGTAAAGCGAAGCTCTTCCGCCATTGATTCGTTAAATTCCCGATTTCCGGCCATAGCTTGATCGATAAGTTTTAGTTCATCCATACTTGCGTTATCAATCGAACTTAATCGTAAGCCGTTTTTTGACATAAGTTTTAATGCGTCAATTAACAAAAGCGCATCTGCGTGGTTAACGGTAACACCGCCTTCTGGCAATGAGACTCCCAGTGCTAATAAGATACTGCTCGGTGGTAACTCACTGTTAAAACTGAAACCGGATTTTTTTTCATCCTGCTGCTCGCTCATTACTATGCTCCCACGTGTCATTCCGAATACTCTTTATGTTGTAATGTTAACGGGGTTGTTCCGCGTCTTCTTTTACGCACTCAAACGTGTAATCATCCGGGTAGGTGAAAGACGAAGATTTTTGCATATTCATCAAGATATGAATGGCATCCATCGCGGTTAACTTGTCCATCTTTAACGCCTTTTTACGGTCGCTCGTGAACATGATATCGGGAAAAGCGGATACGTAAACAGTGCTTTCATCTGATTTATTTTTGATAAGCCAGTACATAATAACCTCTTTGAGTAACCATATTGTTGTTTATTGACGTCTTGCGATCTCGTTAAGGTTAACGATTTCGACACCCTCAGCATTGTCCATGAGTGATTTGCCCATGCAGAACAGTGTATTGCCAAGGTGACTTGCACATTTGCTTAGACTGGCGTTTTTGGGTATATCACTGACTGTGAAATTGACGGTCCACCCTCCGCTGTCACCTCTGAATTTGGCATTTTGGTGGTAACATAAGCCACCTCTGCTGGTATCAGTAAGCTCAACTTTATGTTCAACCTCAATCCCCTCGAAAAAAGCTTCCTCATCTTTAATAACGGAGAGTGATTTTAAAGTCACGCGCGAACTGTGAGGATCATTTTCCGGATTTAGAGAAGCAAAGACTGCATCTTCTAAAAATCTTGTTTCAGTGTCTTCATCCTCGTCAATGGTTTGTCGAATCTCGATGAACCTGAAAGGCCAGTTGTTTTCTGTTATGATGTCCCTGGTTTTCTTTATGACATCACTCATTAAGGTCATCCCCGGGCTGGCGCAAGGCGATAAATTGCTCTTTTCTTTGTCGCCATCCTGCAAGTACACAAAAATGCCACCAGAATGATTCAGTTGCTCCGTGAGCTGGGCATGAGGGACGGCCTCTTCAGGAATGTCTATCCCGACCTTTTTGCCGACGATCTCGATGGGTTCATCCTTGTTGAAAGAGAGCCCGTAATTAAAGCCATCGCATTGAAAATGTATGCGACCGTTCTCTTCACCGCCTTTATGTTCAATTTTGTCGATGCGAAACGGTTTTCCGTATTGTCGGTGTCGCACCCACATCCCAATCTTTGCAAAGTGGGCTGGTATGAAACGAAAATAAAAGGTCGCTTTACTCATTGTCTTTGTGCTTTCACATTAGGATTTGTTTAATATTACCACATTGCTGTAGCTTTTTAAACAAAAACGTTGTTTATTTTAAGTTGTTTTGCCAGCGCCACTGATCGGAAATCATGTCGTCAAGCGTTCGCTTTGCCTGCCATTGGAGCAGAGTTTTTGCTTTTCCCGGATCAGCGTAAACCGTGCCAAGATCGCCGGGTCTCCGGGCCGTAAAAACATAAGGGACGGGTTGTTTTGTGATCATTTCGGTCCGCCGAATCATGTCGAGTACGCTATATCCTTCACCGGTACCAAGATTGAAGGCTTCAACGCCTTTGTTGTTTTGCAGATACCTTAATGCCGCGGCGTGCCCCTCAATCAAGTCTGTTACGTGAATGTAGTCCCGGACACCGGTACCATCTTTTGTGTCATAATCGCTACCGAAGACATTTACCTCGCGCCGCTTACCTGTTGCAACGTCAAATACATAAGGCATAAGGTTATTTGGTGTGCCTTGTGGTTTCTCCCCTATTTTCCCGCTACGGTGTGCGCCGACAGGATTGAAATATCGCAAAATTGCAATGCGCCACGGGGAATCGGTCTTACTAAGAGCGACATCTCTCAGAATGTCTTCACAGATCAGTTTTGTTGCACCGTAAGGGTTTGTTGTGTTTAATCTTGCCGATTCGTTAACAGGAAGAATTTCAGGGGTTCCGTAGACCGTCGCTGATGAACTAAAAACAAGGCTGTGCACTTTATGTTTTTCCATGGCCTCAATGAGCGACATCGTGGACTCTAGGTTATTACGGTAATAAAGAAGCGGATCCCGGCTGGATTCACCGACAGCTTTTAAGCCGGCAAAATGAAGAACCGCGGCTACCGGTTCTTTTAAACTTGCGGTAATAAATGCAGCATTTAATTTACCCTGGTCGCGCAAATCAAGCTCCATCAGATTTATTGAATTATCGCAAATAGATTGCAGTCTTGAAAATGCATCGTAATCACTGTTTGAAAAATTGTCCAAGATGGTGACGCGATGGCCATTTTCATGCAGGTACGCCGTCATGTGGCTGCCGAGGTAGCCCGCGCCACCGGTTACAATATAGTGCATAAAGCATCCTTGCTCGTTGATAGTGTGCTGTATAATAACAGATGCTGGGCAAATGGCAGGTGAATTGAAATATTATTTGGTTACTTGCGTTTTTTTACCTCATTAGTGTGTCATAATGGGCGCGTTGAACGAAAACAAGGATTGTTTATGAGAACGTTACTGGTTACCGGTGTTGCCGGCTTTATTGGATTTCACACGGCGGTCAGACTGCTTGATATGGGATATCGTGTGGTAGGTGTTGATAACATCAATGACTATTATAGTGTGGCACTGAAGCATGACCGCCTGGCAAAAATTTCAGGTCACAAAAATGCAGCGAACTTCACCTTTGTTAAGGCAGATCTTGCCAGTAAGGGCTGCTTATCCGCTATTTTCGAAAGGTACCGATTTGACGAAGTTATTCATCTTGGCGCGCAGGCCGGCGTCAGGTATTCTATTCAAAATCCTCAGGCTTACGTGGACAGCAATGTGACAGGCACACTGAATGTATTTGAGTTGTCTTCAATGTTTGATGTGAAGCATGTATTGTATGCCTCATCAAGTTCGGTGTACGGAAACAGTGTGGAGACCCCTTTTTCGTCAGAAAAATCTCTCGCCTCACACCCCGTTTCAATGTATGCCGCAACAAAACGGATGAATGAAATGATGGCTCATGTTTATGCTCATCAGAATGGGTTGCCACTGACCGGTTTACGTTTTTTTACCGTATATGGACCGTGGGGGCGTCCGGATATGGCGATGTTTAAGTTTGCAGAACGAATCATTAATGGTCAACCTATAGAGCTCTATAATCACGGCGAACACTATCGTGACTTCACTTACGTCAGTGACATTGTTCAGGGAATAGTGTCCCTTCTTGATGCTGTTCCAAAGGCCGGAGTGTATGCTGATGAAGCGCCTGATCGCGCCGTTGCGCCTTGTCGAGTGTTTAACATCGGTGCTCAGACGCCTGTTCACCTGATGACGATGGTTAACCTGATGGAAGAAGCTCTTCAAAAGAAAGCTGTGAAAATCATGCTGCCTATGCAAACAGGGGATGTGATGACCACAAATGCTGACGTTGAACCGCTCGTTGAGGCCATCAATTACAGGCCGCAAACAACACTTAAGGACGGTGTTTTTGCTTTTGTTGACTGGTTCAGGGCGTATTACCGTTAATGGAAGCGTCTTTTTTCTGGCTAAAGAAAGGGGGTCGCGTTTTTTACTGACCCCTTGCTTCTTTTTTCTGTTTTAGTCGCCTCCTGTTTACTTTTCTTCAAGCTTAATCAGAACATCTCTTTTAGTATAAAAAAGAAGTTGGGTTACGTGCATTTTTGGTGTATGGGTTGCCTGCACGCAGGCGTTCAGTCATCTGATTATGGCTCACCTGGAAAACAAGGATTCAGAGGGATATTTTACCCCGGGGGAAATGGAGGCATATTTTATTTTAGTTTTAGTATACAGAGTGCTCAATGAGAAGGGTGATAGCTTGTTGAAAAATCGCCGAACAAACCTGAACATGGTCATTTTTGGAGAGGTTTATGCGGTGCGATTATGGTTTGGTTGGAATTGGTCAGGCGGCAGCGCACTACGGCGTGAGCTAGGTAACAATGCGGCGTTGGGAGCGTGAGAAGCGACTTTTTCCAACCTCCCGGACGCTTGGCGGTCACCGGCGATACCGTCTTGACGGCGATGAAGACCGGCTTTCCGTTGGCTACGCCAGGTTGTCCGGCAGCGATCAAAGAGCGGATTTAGCCCGACAAAAAGATTTCCTTTCACCACACTGCAACGATGTCATTGGTGACGTTGGTTCGGGGCTTAACTGCAACAAACCGGGCCTGAAGAAACAATTAAATCTTATATTAAAGCGCTACACCTTGCTTACAAGAACAGGTTACTACGTTTTGATCAGCCGTTAATCTTCCAATGCTGCAAGTGGGCGGGCGTAGAAGTTGTTGTCCACAAAAGCGACGACGAAAAGACCTTTGAACAGACTTTATGCCACGATGTAATGACATTGATGGCAGTTTTTTCTGCGAAATTATACGGTAGACGTTCCCATCAAAAACGTTGTGGTGTATAATCCTAAACATGCAGACATCCACGTACACCACGCTGATCAAGTCAGCCGACATTAGCCCGGAAACAGAGAGTTCACTTTCTGCGTATGCGGCGTTGTTCGGACGTGTGGAACGTAAACTCTACGCAAGCCTTTGTGCCGATAAAATGACGGCAAATGAGCGTAAAAGTCACTTTATAAGCAAACATCAGATCAGCGGAAGGCAATACAACGCCATCCTGCGCACCCTGACCGGCAAACTGGATTCAAAGCGCGAATTGAATAGACTTTATCAATCTGAGAAAAAAGAGCGCATTGAAGCCGTGTCCGGCACGATCTCAAGGCTGCAATC
>OCVR010001360.1_pt1 | contig 19642 bp, 15 predicted proteins | sample 1539091 | NCBI WGS metagenome assembly OCVR01 (sample SAMEA3355530, study PRJEB22509) | marine metagenome | biome: marine; feature: coastal ocean; material: water | place: USA | collected 2010-08-07 | depth 16 m | reverse complement strand
TACTACCTTATAGGCCTGGCCATTATCAGTTTTGTGGCATTAGCGACGCTGCCTAAACTTAGACATGCCTGACAACTTTTCTGGCAACTTAACTCATTGAGGCCGCAGGAGTCTGCCACCTAATCTCAAATTGCAGCCCGATTCCAATCAGCGAACGCACTCATCTTGAGATCACAATAGTGCTCAGCCCGGTTATTCTCATACTGCTTAGAGCTATGAATCACAGCAGGCATCCGTTCCCGATGAGCTACGCCATAGCTTCTTAGCTTATCGGTCACGATCTTCCTGGGCTCACTGCCGTAACTCCCCAGCAAAAGCTTGAAGAGGCGCCAGCAATGACTTTCGAAGAGGCAATCGAGCTTCATTGCAACAGCGGTAATATAAAGGTGTCTTAAACTTTCCTAGTAATCAGCGGTCCCAAGGTGTCGGTATTTTGCGCTACGTTGATATGAGGCTGCATGAGGTTTAAATATGGCAATCAGCACGCGGTAGCGAGATACTGCGTGCCTACTTTTAGTGAGGCCAAAAAAGACGATGATTGCTCCCGTTCATACTCGCGCAACCCACTTCATTATTTGTTGTGTTATTGCATTAATTACAACGACAACCGTTAAAGCGGAAACTGCCACCAGCGATAAAAACATGACCGAAACTGACCAAAGTACTGAAAAGAGAGAATCGCCCTGGCTCATTACTCCTACCGTCAGTGCAGACCCCAAGCTTGGAACGACACTGGGCACTGTGTTTGGCTACATAAAGGCATTAGATCCAGAGTCTACACCGTCTCTTTTTACCAGCTTTGTGACCTACAGCGATACCGACTCCTACGTGGGTGGTATTTTCAGCGACGTCTACTACGATGGCGACAAGCACCGGGTAAAGGCTGGCTATATCAACGGTAAAATTCGCAATGAATACGACGACTTCCTGGGAACCGGCAGGCAATTCAAAACCGAGGACAATATCGACTCTTTCTTCTTTCGCTACCTTCAACGGTTAATTGGTGATTGGTACTTGGGCGGCCAGGTCATTGTTTCGGACTATGTGATCGGAGCTGATGGGATATTTGATTCGATCCTAGCGCAGGTGGGTTTCACCGGGTTCACCTCTAATGGCATTGGCCTTGTGGGCGAGTTCGATAGTAGAGATGAACCACGTGACCCTCACGCTGGCAAACACTTTGTGGTCCAAAACGTAGCCTACAGAGAGAGCCTCGGAGGTGAGGAGTCATTCGATGCCTACAAAGCAAACTATTCAAATTATTGGGGCTTCGGCGACGGGCACGTACTGGCGACCAACGTGCGAGGCCGCTGGACCCACGACGCCCCACTGGGGGGTTACTCTTCACTTAACATGCGGGGCTATACTAGCGGCAACTACCTCGCCAAACATTACTCGCACATCAATCTGGACGCCCGCTTTAACATTTACGAACGGTGGGGGGCCTCATTGTTTGGAGGCGTCGGCTGCTTATACGACAAAGCGTCTTCGTGTAATCAAAGCGAGTCTCTATATCCAATGCTCGGCGCAGGCATAATATTCGATCTAAAGCCCGATGCAGGTATTGTATTACGCTTGGAATATGCCAAAGGCGAAAGTGACAATGAAGCCTACTATTTAAGCCTAGGGCATCCGTTTTAAGCGGACATCTGGCGCGCCTCCTCGTCGTTAGCGTTGTCAATTTTTTCAGATACGGCAGATGATTTTTTATCGTCCGAGAACGGTTCACATGGCAATGCATGAGATCGGTAATCCTCATCGGTGACTATCTCAGTAATGCGTAGATGTTCTAACATATGTTTAGTCATAGTATTCTCCTTCAGTGAAAGTCTCTCAATGAGTGAGGAAAAGTACTGTGGCCGAAAGCGACAACATGATAACTCCGTGCGCCATTCACGCCGAAAGTCGTGGCCCGCTCCTCGGCGAAAGCGGACGTTATTGGTTAAATATCGACCAGCGACTCTAAGGTGGCACTAGATGTCTGCTTTCACCTTATAGCAATCATCTCGTTTTTTAATTCCCAAATTATGAATAGTGGCGCGCAGAGTCATCAAATTGGCGCAGGGGGCCATCTCCTAAGAATGCATATAGAGTGAGAATTACTTTTCCCCAAGGAGGTATCTCAAGGATGAGAGGGCCAAGGATGGTCCACCCCTATCAAGGATAAACTGACTAGAAGACTTGGTAGCCACCATCCTTTGTCGGAATCCCTGTTACAGAATTAATTCATCCTAGTCGCTTCCGCAATTAGGCAAAAGCGAACACTATGCATACGTGCGCGGGCAGACCTACTTCAGTGGTTTTTTTGTGGTCTCATGCAACAATTGCGCAGAGGTTTCCACAAACCAGTCAGACATAAAAAAAGGGCTACGATTTAACGTAACCCTTTAATTTTATTGGTGGAGATAGGCGGATTCGGACCGCTTAACTCAACGCTGCCTCTTTTCACCAGGATGGAATCCAGCTCAACCGATGGAATCTACATTGTATGCGCTGGAGAGCAGCGGTGGGACAGCGTAATGCACTCGCAAACCGTAGCATGTTAGCTCCAGAAAGGCTGTCGATTTAACTTCGCAGTCCTCCCCAAAAAAGCAGCAAGGCCGATTTTTTTCCCTCCTCCGGAATCACTGCATAGTTAATACAGTGACAGTGATGTCGTCAGCCGAGCCACAGGCTTCGGCCATCTCCGCAAACATCGACTGCCAAACCCCATCAGCCTCTTGCCAAGCTAGCGCTTTGTCCATCGATTCACTCGACGGATGCACATCAACCGACACCAGAGCGCCATCCTCGTGAACTGCCGGCGCAGCTGAATACGTATACGGCGAGGCATCACGCTCGTACGCAATCAACCCCTTCAGTGACGACATACCCTCATCATTATCAGCACAGGGCCAGTGGTACATCATCATGATCTGGCCGGCACTGGCTGCGGGCGCAATCGCTTCACCTTTCTCATGATGACCCGCCATCACAATACCAGAAACCATAAGTGTCGAGAGCAGTATCATACGTTTGTTAAGCAATTTCATAATGATTTATCCTTATAAGAATGACCGCTCAATTACCGCGGGTATCCGAGTGTACGCTGGCAAGTTACTCGGTTCTAGCAATATCGGCAGCCGAATGTTTCGCTACTATTGCCCCGGTTTCCGCCCCTGGTTTTCATCGGTGCCAGGAGTCATGGTTCCTTGACCCTGGAGACAGCGGGCAGAACTGTAGAATGCAGAGAGCGGAGCCAATCTTTTCGATTGCGATCAACTTAGTGGGACATTGCCAGATTCGCAGATTCTTCCTCGCATGCCTCGACGTCGGGCGTGGCGAGGTTGGCTGCGGCCAGCTCAGATTTAGCGGCGGTGAGGGTAGCTTTGAATAGCGCATTATTTTGCAGTCTCGCAAATGCAGCGGCCCCAACCGCCATGCCGGCTTCAGTGTCGCTCATCCAGTGCACGTTACACACCATCCTGCTCCGGGTGTAGTCACGTCCCCTGGCAAGAACTGCTTCGGCTTTCTCGGGTACGAGTTGTGACAGGATCAGTGCCCAACCCCAGCCAACGGCGCTGTGACCGCTGGGATAGGAGCCATCTGTCTCAAGTGATCCCAAATCTTGCGGCGTGCAAATGGCTTCGCCGTTAACAAGAAAGGGCCGTGGCCGCTGATACGCCGTCTTTGCTGGATAGGTGGCTAAACCCAGATCAGTGAGTGATCGTTGGAGCAAACGATACAGTGCAGGCGTTTGCTCCTCGCTCACGACGGCTCCGAGGGCGCAATTGAAGATGGATGCGGCCGAGGGGAAGGATAACTCGGCGTCTTTGGCTGCAAGCTCCCATCGTGCTGAGCCTTCGAGAGTGCGGAGCGCCTCGCTTGCTGCGACATCTGCTTTTTGTCGTGCAGAGCCGTCAGCGGGAGGAGCCGGAACGAATTGCTTGCTATCAAGTGGCGCTTCATCTTGTAGGTAACCTTGCATCAGGCCATGACCGATTTCTGGCACAGGCCCGAGAATATCCATGTCGGATGTCTTGGTTTGGCATGCGCCAAGGGCAACGAGTAACGCTGCTGAAACGTAGAGGGCTTTCATGGGAATTCCGATTCGATGGCGAGATCTCGAGTATAAGAAGTATAAATCGAGTGTCCATAGCTTATTCGATCTCGGGCGGCACTTGGTCAGCGCTGAACGCTATTGGAATCTCAACCTTGAATTAGCCTACGCTAGCAAGCTCAATTTCACCCTAGAGAAGTGTAATGCGGGGGAGCCGATAGGTGTCGCGATCACGCTAAGTCAGGATCCACAAACTGATGGCATCGCCTAAAAATACCAGGGCGGGCAGTGGCGCGCCATTGAGGGCACTAGTATCAGCGTCAGCATGATTAGCTATAACCTCACCGACGCTGGCTACTAGGGACGACAGGGCCCGCCTGTGGCAAATAGGTATAAGCATGCTTCCAGCGTAGGCCCAGTATCAGTATCGCACAGAGCGCCTCCTCCCTATGGTGGTAGTAACTCCAACTTAGCAATCAATTAGCCGAAAAAAGGCTAGGTAGTGAGTCACGTCGTGACCACTCAACAGATCAAAACCACAGGCACATGTTGTCCGAATATGATTCCTCTGAACAGTTTCCACCTCACTATAATTGCTTGCCTCAAACAATAATTTTGATGGTGCATACCTATGATAAAAACCAGCTCATTAGCTCCGGCAATGGCCCTGGCTTTATACGGAACTGGCGCTCTGGCCCAGGGTATGGTGCTGGAGGAAGTGATTGTCACCGCCCAGAAGCGGTCCGAGAGCCTCCAGGACGTGCCGATGGCCGTGAACGCCTTCTCCGCCGACACCATCCAGGAGGCGGGCATCAACAATACCGCTGATCTGGCTATCATGACACCCAGCCTCCATACACTGAACGTGCAGAGCCCTTTCACCACCAAAATGCAGATTCGTGGCATCGGCACAGCTCAAAGCGACCCGGCCCTGGAGCCGTCAGTGGGCGTATTCGTCGATGGCGTATTCCTGGGGCGAAGCGGTCTTGGCATGTCCGACCTTACCGACATCGAGCGCATTGAGGTGCTACAGGGGCCGCAGGGTACGCTATACGGCAAAAACACCAACGCTGGCGCGATCAGCGTGATTACCAAACGCCCCAGCTTTGACGGATTTGAAGGCTATATAGAGGCGTCTGCAGGCAACTACGACATGGGCATCCTGACCCTGGCCGCTACGGGCCCCATCAATGATACGCTGGCCTATCGGCTGTCGGGAAATACTCACCAGCGAGACGGCTATATGGAAAATAGTGGCGCTGCAGACGGCAATGATGCCGATGACTGGAACATGCAGGGTAAACTGTCATGGGAACCCAACGACCGCTTAAACCTTATGCTGGCGGGCTCCCACGTAGAGCGTGACGATAGCTGCTGTGTTCCCGATGCCACACAGGGTGACGCCGTACAAGCGGAACTGGCGCGCCAGGGTCTGCCTCAGGATAAGAAAGACCCCAGAGACTACAAGGTAGCCACTGATGTGGACGCCGAATTTGCCATGGAGTCAGATTTGCTGTCGCTGCACATCGACTACGACATGGGTTGGGGTTCAATCACCTCCATCACCGCCTGGAACGACTACGACTACACTCAGCTCGTCGATCAAGACCGCAGCGAACTAGACATTATAGCGAGCCAGAGCGAATTCTATTCAGGCGATAGCCTGTCCCAGGAATTGCGCCTTGATTCGCAGCTTGGTGACACTATCGATTACCAGCTTGGCCTGTTTTACTACAAGCAGACAACCCAGCGGGGCGACGGCACCACGACTGTTATGGTGGGTGATGACTTTCTCACCATTGCCGCACAGGAAATTGGCCCGATAATCGGGCAAATCGCAGCACCTGGCGATTATCTGTTTGGCAAGGGCATCTGGAAAAACGATACCTTTGCGGTATTCGGCCAGGCCACCTGGCACCTCGGCGAGCGCTGGCATCTCACTGGCGGCCTACGCTGGACGGATGAGGAACGCGAGGCCACCCTGTTCTCTGACAACATATCCACGGCGCCTGCAGTGGTAAACCTCGGTGTTACATCGTACCTAGGACGACTAAGCGCCCCGGTCGATGACACCTTTAATCGCTCCTCCGACAATGTGGACTGGCTGCTCAAGGCGGCCTATGACCTCAGCGACAGCACGATGATTTATGCCAGCGCGTCAACCGGCACCAAATCGGGTAACTTCAACGGGGTTAACGGAACCCCCGAAGAGCGCGAGTTCGACGACGAAGATACCCTGAGCTATGAGTTGGGTGCCAAGGCGAGCTTTTTTGATTCGAGAGTGCGCCTCAACTCTGCCATCTTCTATACCGGGGTCGAGGATTATCAATTTCAGCAGGGACTTCCCGACGGTGGCACCATCGTCAGCAACGAGGCAGAAGTGGAAGTATCCGGGTTAGACTTGCAGCTCGAGGCCTTGGCACTGGAAAACCTAACGATCACCGCCGGCCTGTTATATATGCACGATTACGAGGTTGTGTCCGGCCCCAACGAAGGCAAACAGCTTTCCACTACGCCGGACTATACTGCCAATCTCGGCGCGACGTTGGTCTTCCCCCTCGCGGATGGCGCACTGTACTTGCGCGGCGACTACATGTACATGGACGATCATGTAACAAACAACAGCAATGAGCCCGACGACGAGGTTTACCAGGACAGAGAGTCTCTCAACGCCAAATTGGGCTGGCGCAACGACAACTGGAACCTATCGATCTGGGGTAAGAACCTGACCGATGATAGCTACGCTGGTTTGACTTCTCAGGTCCAGCGTTTCAGTGGTTCACGGGCCTATTACCTCACAGCGCCGCGAACCTATGGTGCTACGCTGCGCTATGAGCTCTAAGTTTGAGGGGCAAACCATGTTTAAGAAAATCGGTTTAGGCATTGTTGTATTGCTGCTCGCTGCCATAGGGTTTGTCTGGATTAAATTTCTAATACCCTTGCAGGCATCAGCTGATAAAAATGGGCCGGAAACCGCGGCCCGTGAATATGCCTTGCAAGATAACAGCAAGTTAACATTGCCCGCCCCACAGGCCGCCATTTATCAGGCGGCACCCAACCCCAATATGAACCTGTATTGGGGCGAATTGCATCTGCATACAAGTGAAAGTTTCGATGCCACTCTTTTTGGCAACTCGTTGGGGATTGAAGACGCCTACCGCTTCGCCAAAGGCGAACCGCTAAGCAGCGCCGGCGGTGAGGTCATGCAGCTTAGTCGCCCGCTGGACTTTGTAGCGATCACCGACCACGCCGAAGGCTTCGGCACCCGCACCCACTGCGGCGACCCAAATTTATCACTTGGCGAGCGTGCCGCCTGCTGGCTGGCCAACGAGCCTAACCCAATGATTTTTAAAACCCTGACCAAGGGTGTTCGTGGCACAGCAACCCCCGGCGACCCATCAAAACCGGCCGGCGTCTATCAACCCACGACCCGCCAGTCCCCTAAGCCCGGTTCTTTCCCTACCTGTAAATTTGGCGATGGCGCGCTAGAACGATGCATTAAAAACGCCAGCACCGATTGGGCCCGCTATGTCGACCTTGCCGACAAGTACTATGAGCCGGGTGAATTGACCACGCTCATTGGCTATGAGTATTCACCGGGAATGCCCGAACAGGGCAAACACCACCGCAACGTTATTTTCCGCTCCAACACGGTGCCAGAGCGCGCCCTTTCAAGCCTGGATGTGCCAAACGCCATAGAACTGTGGAAGGGGCTTGAAGCCACTTGCGGCGAAGATTGTGACTTCCTGACCATGCCGCACAACCCCAACAAGGCATGGGGCCTGACCTATTCACGCTTCACCTGGGACGGTCAGGAATACGACGAGGCCGACTGGCGCCTGCGCCAAAGGCGCGAACCGCTAACAGAAATATTCCAGATCAAGGGCGCGCAGGAGTGCGCGCTAGGGGTTGGCGCTACGGATGAAGAATGCGCTTTCGAACAGGTATTCGACCCCTGTCAGCCAGGCGAAACCACCGGCTGTGCCTTTGAAACAGGTTTTGTCCGCCAAGGGCTTAAGGTCGGGTTGGCGCTTGAGCAGGAGCTGGGGTTTAACCCACTGCAGGTCGGCTTTATTGCCGCCACCGACAGCCACAATTCCAATCCCGGCGACGTGGAAGAATGGGACTTTCCAGGTGCAGTCGGTGCGGTCACTTCCTCTGCGGCTCGGCGTTTAAGAGAGGATGTAGAAACAGATGCCTATAAATCTTTTATTAGATTCCACACATCGGGCGGCCTAGCCGCGGTTTGGGCTCCTGAAAATACCCGCGAGGCGATTTTTGATGCCCTCGCCCGCCGCGAAACCTACGCCACATCCGGCCCGCGCATGGCCGTGCGCCTCTATGCAGGCTGGGGTATTGATGCGGCAGCAGCAAACGACCACAACGCGATCGTGTCTTTAATGGCCGGCGGTGTTCCAATGGGCGGCGTGCTGCGGCCGGACGCCACAAAACAGACATCTCCCAGCTTTTTTGTCTGGGCGACACGCGATCCAATGGACGCTCCGTTGCAACGGGTGCAAATGATTAAGGGCTGGCTCGATGCGCAGGGCCAAACCCACGAGAAGGTTGTCGATATTAACTGTGCCGATGGTCTGAGAGTAGACCCTGCAACCGGCCGCTGCCCGGATAATGGTGCCAATGTTGATCTCAAAACCTGCAGCTTCAGCCCGGGCTCCGGTGCCAATGAACTGAAAACCGTCTGGCATGACCCTGACTACGATCCGGCCCAGGGTGCCTTTTATTATGTTCGCGTGCTGATGAATCCCACCTGTCGCTGGTCAAGTTATGATGCTATCCGACTTGGACGCGAGCCCGACCCCCGTGTCTCGGCAACCATACGAGAGCGCGCATGGACCAGCCCCATCTGGCTTGATCCCAAAGGTTGAAGCTGAATATGTATATTGTTTCAGAAGGGGGTTCCCGTTACCGAACTCACTCCATAGTCAGGAATACGACCCCATGATGGTTCGCACATTAATCATCGCTGCCATCGCGCTAACGGCCGCCTGCTCCAAAGATCAATCAGAATCGGATAAGCGGGCGCAGGCTCAGCAGTACTATCGGACAACCAATGCGATACTTCCGCCGAGCGAAGAAATCATATCGTTCTTGCCATCGCCCAACTCCAACGCCGGGCGCCCTCTTTCCACCTCCAGGAGCAACACTCACCGCAATGCCTATTTCGGCGACCTGCACGTGCATACAACGCTGTCCTTTGATGCTTCTGCTTTTGGTACAACCGCCTCACCCGCCGATGCCTACCGGTACGCTCAGGGCGAGGCAATCAAGCATCCCAGTGGCTTTGAAGTGCAGCTAGCACAGCCCTTGGATTTTTATGCGGTGACCGATCACGCGGTGATGCTCGGTCTTATCAACGAGGCATCAGATACCAGTACGCTGGTATCGCAATATGATTTTGCCAAGCCCTATCACAATATTAATGAGTCGGTTGATGGCGGCCTATTGGATTTGGCGAGAAGAAGTAAAGTATTTAGCAACTTCGTCAGCGATGTCGTAGCCAGCCTCCTCGACCGCACAATCGATAACACGGTCGTCAACAACGCGCTGCGTTCAGCGTGGGTGAAGACCATTGAAGCGGCAAATGAAGCCTACAAGCCTGGAACCTTCACCACTTTTGCAGGATATGAGTTCACCTCATCTACCCAGGAACGAGAGGCACTGCATCGCAACGTGATTTTTCGTGGCACTGAACGTTTACCTGCGCGGCCTTTCTCGAGGTTCAACAGTATAAATCCAGAGGGTCTTTGGGACTGGATGGATGCGTTGCGCAAACAAGATATAGAAAGTCTCGCGATACCGCACAACAGCAACGGCTCCAACGGCGCGATGTTTGCATTTGCCGATTGGGCGGGCCAAGCCATCGACCAGGAATACGCCGACCAACGCTTGCGCAATGAACCGTTGGTAGAAATCACGCAAGTAAAAGGCACTTCAGACACACACCCTTTACTGTCAAAGAATGACGAGTGGGCAAACTTTGAGATCTTCCCATTGCGCACCTCCACCAAGATAGCCAGCGACCCACACGGCAGCTACGTGCGTAACGCCTGGCAACGCGGTTTATCCTTGGAAGAAAGAACTAGGGCGAACCCGTATAAATTCGGCGTCATCGGTTCCAGTGATACTCATACAGCGGCGGCCTCCCTACAGGAGGACAACTACTTCGGAAAAATTGGCTCCTTTGACAGCACCCCCGAAAAGCGCGGCTCTGTACCGGCGAGCTTTCTCTACGGTACCCTGGTCAAACTCGCCGTAAGTGAGATGGTCGAGGAGGTAGACGGAGAAAAATACCTCGATTTCTCGGGCTACAAGTACTGGGGGGCCTCAGGTATTGCCGGGGTATGGGCAGAAGAAAATACTCGAGAGGCCATTTATGATGCGCTGCGCCGCAAAGAAACCTTTGCCACCAGCGGCACACGGATAAAGCTTAGATTTTTTGCCGGTTACGACCTCGCCGACGCACAACTGGATAGCCCTGGACTGGTTAGCACCGCTTACCAAAACGGCGCCACTATGGGAGGCACCTTGCAAGCAAGCGATGATCGCCAACCCACGTTTATGACCTGGGCCGTGGCCGACCCAAACACTGCCAAATTGCAGCGAGTACAAATCGTCAAAGGTTGGTTGGAAAACGGCGAATACATGGAGCGAGTGTATGACGTGGCATGCTCCGATGGTTTAAGTGCAGATCCACAAACCCATCGCTGCCCTGATAATGGTGCACGCGTAAATCTGAATGACTGCTCTATCACCGCCGATGCTGGATCAAGCGAACTTAAATCTCTGTGGCAAGACCCCTACTTCACCCTGGGCCAAGAAGCGTTCTACTACGTGCGCGCGCTCGAGAACCCGGTTTGCCGCTGGTCCACCTGGGATGCACTACGCGCAGGCGTCGCACCCCGGTCAGACTTGCAGGCTACCATTCAGGAACGTGCATGGTCATCGCCTATTTGGTACAGCAAGTTTGGCAACAACAATTTTATAAATTGAGATAGGCAATGACTAAAGAACTTGAATCGGTCGATGTGCTAATTATCGGCGCCGGCCTGGCCGGTATCGGCGGTGCCTGTCAGTTGCGCCGCAACTGCCCGAATCACAGTTTTACAATCCTCGAATCACGCGCAACCAGCGGTGGCACCTGGGATTTATTCCGTTATCCCGGCTTTCGCTCCGACAGCGACATGTACACCTATAGTTATGGTTTCAAGCCCTGGACAGACAAATCTACCATCGCTGACGGCCGCAAAATCCTTAGCTATATTCGTGAGGCTGCAGCAGAATACGACGTGGAAGAACACATTCGCTATCAACACAAGGTGGTAGCCGCAAACTGGTCCTGCGCTGACAAACTCTGGCTGGTCACTGCCGCACATGGCGAGACAGGGGAGCAAGTAACAATTAGCTGCAAGTTTCTGTTTAATTGCAGCGGCTACTATGACTATGAGCAAGGTTATACACCGGAGTTTACCGGCAGCGACGACTTTAAGGGCGAGGTTATTCACCCGCAGCATTGGCCTGAAGACCTGGATTACAAGGACAAACGAGTTGTGGTGATTGGCAGTGGCGCTACCGCGGTGACGCTGGTGCCAGCGATGGCCAAAGACACCAGCAGTTTAGTGATGCTACAGCGCACGCCCACCTATATAGCTAGTCTACCCGCTGAAGACCCAACAGCCATAAAACTGCGCAAGTTTTTACCGAATAGTTGGGCTTTCCGCCTGACCCGCTGGAAAAAGGTATTATTTCAGATCTATATCTACCAGCTATCCCGTCGCAAACCGCAAGCGCTGAAAAAATTCCTGATTGGAGGGGTAAAAAAAGAGCTGGGGCCGGATTATGACGTCGCCACTCACTTTACCCCTGACTACAACCCATGGGATCAGCGTTTGTGTGCAGTACCCGATGGTGATTTGTTTACCTCTATCCGAGAGGGGCACGCTGAAGTGGTGACCGATCACATTGATACCTTCAACGGCGAAGGCATCCAACTCAAGTCCGGCAAGCAACTCGACGCTGATATTGTGATACTTGCGACAGGTCTAAACCTGAAATTCGCTGGCGGTGTTAAGCACAGCATTGATGGCAAAGAACTCGACTTAACCGAGCACTTTATCTACCGCGGCATGATGTTCTCTGGCATGCCCAATTTAGCATTTACAGTGGGATATACCAATTCTTCCTGGACCCTCAAGACTGATTTGACTGGTAAATACGTCTGCCGATTGCTTGATAAAATGGACCGCGGCAACTATTCAACGGTGACTCCAACCATGAAAGGGGATATTGAAGAAGTGCCCCTGCTGGATTTCGATGCAGGTTATGTGCTGCGTGCGCGAGAGCTGATGCCGAAAAATGGCAATCGGCTACCTTGGAAAAACTACCAGAATTACATCAGAGACTTCATTGGCTTGCGTCTTGGCCGTCTAAATGATGATGAATTAGAGTTCCGCTAATGACGTGCTGTGTTTAGCCACTAACACGCTTCTAGACACAACTGACGGAGTTTCAAAGGAGTCGCAACTATGAAGAAAAAAACCCTGATAATACTTATCGGCCTGCTGCTTATTGCCGGCGCTGGCCGCGCTTTACTCAAAGCGCCCGCAGTACAAGACATGGCACTTGAACGAGGCACGGCAGCTATTGCCAAACGCGGCGCCGTGCCCCTGCCGGAATCAGAAAGCCTGAGGGTCTATGTCTGTGGTAGTGCATCGCCTCTGGGTATGGGTCAGGCGCAGGCCTGTATAGCGGTTATAACGCCGGAGCACTTTTACCTGATCGACTCCGGAGCCGGTTCTACCGACAATATCAATCGCCTGGGATTGCCCACGGAACGTCTCCAGGGTCTGTTACTTACGCATTTCCACTCCGACCACATTGCGGAAATTTACGAGGTGAACCTCGGCTCCTGGGTGCGGGGCAGACCACAGCCTTTGACGATCTATGGCCCGCGGGGAGTTGATGAAGTAACGAACGGCGTTAATGCCAGTTACCGGCAGGATCGAATTTACCGAACGGGTCACCACGGAGAAGATTTGCTACCACCGGCGCTCGGGGTATTGCAGCACAAAACGATTGCCCCTGGCGTTATTTTTGAAGACGGAGACCTCAAGATAACCGCCTATGTTGCTGAGCATCCACCCATTCACCCTGCTGTAGGCTATCGCTTTGACTACCGCGGCCGTAGCGTTGTCATCTCAGGTGACAGCAACGTGACCGGCGAGACGCTGAAGATAGTCGATGGGGCTGATCTATTGCTGCATGACGCACTATCACTGCCGATAGTGTCAGCGCTGTCTAAGGCATTGGCAGCTGCAAATCAGTCACGGCAATCGAGGATTGTTGCTGATGTGATGGACTACCACGCGTCAGCGGAGTCACTGATCGAACTCGGCGAGAAATCGAATGTAGACATGGTGGCCTTCTACCACCTTGTACCGGTACCGCCAAATCCTCTACTAAAAAATGTCTTCCTACGTGGGGCACCAGACAACTTCCTTCTCACAGAAGACCTCATGTGGTTTGAGCTGCCGATAGACAGTGACGATATTGTTGTCAATGCCCCATGAAATACGACGAACCAATTCGACTCGTAGGCGGTACTGGATCGCCCTACACACAAAAGATGGTGGCCCTACTGCGCTACCGGCGGCTGCCGTATGCGGTGAACCGGGGTATTCCCGCAGAGGTTTGTGCGGCAATGGGCGTGGAGCCACCAAAGCCCATCTTCGAGCCTACCTTTTTTTTTGAAGATGCTGGAGATACACAGGCCCATTGCGACTCCACACCGATTATCCGGCGCCTGGAGGATAGCTACGCAGGTCGCTCGGTACTACCCGGTGACCCGGCTCTGGCCTTTATCGACTACCTGATCGAAGACTTCGCTGACGAGTGGTGCACCAAGTACATGTTCCATTATCGCTGGCACGCAAAGTTGGACGCAGGCAATGCCGGCACCCTGTTACCGCTGAGCATAGACGTCAGCATGCCAAAGGACACTCATGCAGAGTTCAAGCGCTGGGTCGAGGACCGCCAGATTAGCCGTCTTTACGTGGTGGGCTCCAACGACACCACCGCAACGGTGATCGACGCCAGCTACCGGCGCTTTCTTACCGCCATGGAAAATCATCTAGGCAATCAGAAATACATGCTGGGCAACCGCCCCGCTGCCGGAGACTTCGGCCTCTTCGGGCAGTTGAGCCAATTGGTGGGTTTCGATCCCACGCCCAGGGAGATTGCCCATGAAGTTTCTCCGCGCACAGTCGCCTGGGTTGACCTCATGCGTGACCAGAGTGGACTAGAGCCAACAGAGCACGATTGGGTTAGCCTGGCGGACCAACCCGAGAGCTTGCGAAGCCTGCTAAAAGAGATCGGTCGCATGTATGCCCCAGCGCAACTGGCCAACGCCCGCGCCGTTCAAGCGGGCGACAAGACCTGGGCTGCCGAGATAGATGGCGCACCCTGGGCCCAGCAGACCTTCCCCTACCAAGCCAAGTGCCTGCGATGGACCAATGAACGTTATCGCGCCCTCAGTAACGCAGATCGCGTTAGTGTCGATGCCCTGATTGAGGGCACCGGGATCGAGACCATGCTTGTAGTTAAATAAAGAACCTTAACGCTGAGCAGGCAATCTATGAACCGAAAAAATATTCAACTGGGAATGATTATTGTTGGCACACTAGCGCCCCCGATAGCAAGCGCACCTGATGCCTGCTATATGCAGCACATCTGACCAACCCCAGACCGGATTCAGGACTAAAGAGACCGCAACATCAATATTGCTTTTTCTGTCTGCGCCGAAAGAGATTGCAGTCTTATCGGCTTACAATTTTATAAACCAGCTTCTTCATAAAAATGAAATCCAGGAGATTTTACGCTTGAGCAGCGAATCCTAAGGAAACATTTCCGGACAGCCGCTACCTGTTTTCTTTGCACAACTCGCCCCCGGGAGGAGCGGCTCCATTCACGCGGCCCGGGCAGCCTTCCAGCTCTCGAGCAGGTGTCGATTGTCATCGTCCCAGGGGTGAAAATCAGGATCGAAATACGTGAGGTAATCGGCGCGGAATTCGCGCAACACACCACCCTTGGCGAAGAGAAACTTAAATCCACTTTTCAGCGTAGACCACTTCCAGAGTTTTTTGTCCTTGCGCAGCATATAGGCGGTATTGGCGAGCAGGTTCCATAGGAAATGAATGGTGAACATTCTTAAAGTCAGCTTCCTGACCTTATAGTTGCCGCCGATATCTATGTACACATCAAACGCGACAGATTTGTGCTCAAGTTCTTCAGCAGCATGCCATTTCCACAGGCTTCGCATCTGGGAGTCCACCTCGCTGAGCATCCAGCCATTGAGGACTTTGTCTGCAAAAATCGCTGTAATATGTTCAACACCACAGGTTGCTGCCAGGTGACCTACAGGCGACATCTTTTTTTGCCCTAAGCGAACCATGTTTTTTGTTCTGCCCTCCATTTTTTCTTGGTTGTAACCGCGCAAATCACACAAAGCTTTGTTGTATGTAAGGTGCTCTCGGGAGTGCATACCCTCCTGACCAAAAAAACCGCTCATTTCTTTTTTGAGCTTCGGGTCTTTCACTTCATCTTTATAATGACGAACACTGTCTATAAAAAAGCGTTCACCGTCGGGGAAAGTCATACTAAGGGCGTTAAAAAAAGCCGTTTTAAATGGATCGTTATCCAACCAGTCTTTGGACAACTGCTCGCTGAGTTCAAACCTGATATTCCGAACTTCCAGGTTCATACCTTCAGGCATACGTGAAGCGCTGGCGATGACTGTCATGTTCCCTCTCTTGAGTCATTAAAAAAGGCACAATACTCTGGAGAAGCGCATAGTTTAGAATCATATTCGGCCAAGGATGGAATCAAAATATCGGGGACAGACCACGATTAAATTGCCCCCGGCGCGCGCCATGAGTCTCGGCCAAAATCAATCGTGGTCTGTCGCCATTTATTAAAACTGCTGCAGACGATACTGGCTGGGCGTTACACCGTTCCAGCGCACAAACGCACGGCGAAAATTTACCGTCTCGGCATAGTCCAGCAGGTGCGCTATCTCGGCAACGGTCAACTCGGTTTTGACCAAATATTCCCTGGCGAGCAAATCCTTTATCTCCTCGAAGGTGGCTCTGAAATTGGTGGACTCTGCATCCAGGCGGCGCCTCAGAGTACGCTCACTGACATGCAGACTCTCGGCTACCTGTGCAATATCAAGGAAGTCGCCTGCGGATTGGATCAGCAACTGCCGCACGGCGGCGGTGGTTTTCTCGACACTGTTCAGCCCACGCAGGATCTCCTCGCACTGCTGTTGAAAGACCACATGCTCGGAACGGTTCGCCGTTTTTACAGGCGTGTCGAGAACCTGCGGCGGGAGAAACAGCTGACTGTGTTCACAGTCGTATGTCACAGGCGCACGAAATGCGCTGTTATAGCAAGCCGAGTGCGAAGGTTTGGAATAACTCAATTGTATCTCTACGCCTTCTACACTCTCTACCTGGTTTTCATACAGAGATCTCCCCACTGCAGAAAGGTTTGAGAAAATAAGTTCGGTTACTAACTGTTGCTGTGCAGCAGTGCCCAGAGTTACATTCGCGCGCAAAAATAAGCCGCCCTCGTGCTCATACGCTGTCCAGCTGGGCTGGAACAATACCTGCCCATAGCGAAGCAAAAGCTGAACGCTCTCGCGTAAGCTCGCACAGCTCATCAGGGCAAAACCAAAGCTGCCGTAACTGGCAACGCCAAGCTCTTGTCCCAGACCTAACATCAGGCAGTGATCGCGCGAAATGTCCACTGCAGTTTCCACTAAAATGATCGCTTCGGAACCTGCAAATGCAGCCTGAGGCGCACCGGAAGTAGCGACACCTCGCGCGCGGAGTTCACAAAACAACTGCTCACGGCTCACACCCGCCTCCTCCAGCTGCGATATAAGCTGCCTAAGAAACTCACGTTCCACTTGATTTACTTTCATCTCACTCTCCGTGTCCCCCTGCCGTAACGAATACGCACCAAAAGACTTACAAGCAAACGACAACCAAAGCACTCATGGCCGAATATGATTCCACCCCTATTTCACTGAGCACTATACTTCACCCAAGTGAGAATTAGGAAGGGGGGCCGCTCAATGCAGTCGTTCCGCATCAAAAACCAGAAACTCAATGCCCCATTTATTAAAATTATGCGCTGATACGCGGCTGCTTTCGGTTTTCTTTATCCGCTTGAATAGACACGACGATGAATAATCAGACAGCCAGTCAACCCCTGGCGGGGCACCGCACTACCCTGACTCTGCTCGTACTGGCTTATACCCTGTCGATGTGCGACAGGATGATTTTATCGATCCTGTTTCCGGATATAAAAGCAGAGTTTGGTTTAAGCGATACCCAGCTGGGGTTGCTAGGTGGGCTTTCATTCGCCCTGTTTTACGCCACCATGGGACTGCCTATTGCGCGCCTGTCTGATCAACACAGTCGCAAACGCATCATTATCGTCAGCCTTGTTATCTTCTCTGTGATGACCGCTTTTAGCGGCCTGGCCGCCGGCTTTATCAGCCTTCTGTTACTGCGCGTCGGTGTGGGAATTGGAGAGGCAGGGGTGAATCCTGCCAGCCACTCGATTATTGCTGATTACTTCCCGCCCAAGCGTCGGGGGTTCGCTATGGCTACGTTAATGCTGGGCGGCAGCTTCGGCATGATCCTTGGTTTTGTTGGCGGCGGTATGATTGCCGAAGCTTATAACTGGCGTATTGCACTGGTATCGGTCGGTGTTCCCGGTTTGTTGTTGGCATTCTTTATGGCCAAATTGCTGCGTGAGCCTGCCAGAGGGACCTTTGAAACAGCAGAGCCTCTGCCTTCGCCCCCCATTCTCACCACCGCGGCTGCAATGTGGTCCAACCCCGCTATGCGACACATGATGGCCGGGGGCGTAATAGCGGGACTGATGTCCTATGGCCTCACCCAGTGGTTGCCGACTTTCTTTATCAGAACACACGAGCTCAGCCAATCCGAGGCCGGTATGATGATTGCGGGCGTGTTCGGCATTTCGGGGGCGATTGGCGCGCTGGTCGTGGGCAAGTTCTTTGATCGCCTTTCCATCCGTGGTTTCCAATATGGCCTGTGGATGCTTGCCATGGTTCCGTTCGTCTCTATCCCATTATTCGTCATGGGGCTTTTTGCTGACAACCTGACCACGGCAATACTGCTGTTCATTATTCCGGGCTTCTTCGCCAATAGTTTTATGGGGCCATCGCTGGCCATGGTACAAACCCTGTCGCCAGTGCACATGCGCGCTGTTTCCTCGGCCATTATGATGCTGTGTCTCAATCTCATCGGCTTAGGCCTCGGTCCACTGCTGGTCGGTGTGCTAAGCGATATACTCAGCACCGTCTATGGCAAGGGCTCCTTAAGCGTTGCGCTGGCCTGTTTTGGACTCTTCGCCTTCTGGGGCTCCCTGCACTTCTGGTTCTGTGGCCGGGCTTTGTCGAAACAGAAAACGCAAGGGCGCACGGGATGATCACAATAGCCTCAGCCATCTGCACGCTATTCATCTCATGAACCATTCCTGGCCACTGGTAATGCGAACATGGCCGAAACTGATTCCATGCTTGTCTACGGCGAGAGCTACAATCGAACACAGTAGAAATTTGAAATCACTAGTTCCTGAAATTTACAAAAGATATCCATTATGAGTTTCGTTAAAACCTATGAAGAAATTATGGGAAATTCCCCCGCTAGTGGGGATTTCCACGATGCAGAGATGCTGACGCTTGTCTGGGAAACCACACCTGAAGCCATTGAGAAACTGCTGCCTCCCCCGCTGAAACCAGCTTCGAGGCCTGTGGTACTCGCTTTTGTCGCCAATTATCCGTCTACCAACTTTAGTCTTCCGTATTTGGAATCCGCTCTTTTGATAAGGGCGAGTTTTGAGGGTACGGAGGGGTTTTACTGCCTGTCCATGCCGGTAACCAATGATATGGCCATGGCCGGTGGGCGAGAAATATGGGGCTACCCAAAGAAGCTGGCGAATATTGCCTTGCAGCGTGAGGGCGGCACAGCTTATGGCTTTATCAACGTAGCATCGACTAGCCAATTGTCTGCATCAATTTTAGTAACGTGGTGAACATGAAAACAAGCGCCTTGAAAAGGAACACACCTAAAGTTGTCACTTTGTTATTGATCGCAATAGTTGCCTTCGCAGTGTACAAAATCTTCTTTGACGAAGGTCGGCCCCATAACCCCAAAGTTTTCGGCCCCCCAGAGAAAACCCAGTGGAAGCCGGTTGGCGCTCGTGACGTTGGACTGCACAGCTACGATGTTATCCCCGAGCCGGATACCTTTAGTGCCATACACGTTAATGTCGCCAATTCGGATAGTGTTTGGGGCGTCGCCGCTCCGATGTTTGAACTCGACTGGGTGGCAGAGCCTGCATACTTCGTTGGGAATGGCCCCCTCTTTGATAACGAAGGCAATCTCTACTTTAGCCCGCAGTTCTACCACGGTGAGCGCGTGGTGCTGGTTTCACTCGATGGCAAAACCGGCGAGCGACGTTGGGCGATCTCCGCCGACGACGATATAC
>OCVR010001359.1_pt1 | contig 19651 bp, 20 predicted proteins | sample 1539091 | NCBI WGS metagenome assembly OCVR01 (sample SAMEA3355530, study PRJEB22509) | marine metagenome | biome: marine; feature: coastal ocean; material: water | place: USA | collected 2010-08-07 | depth 16 m | reverse complement strand
AAATTAATTCATGTTTTAATTTATTTTTCGTTATCGTTTTTATGGATAAGTTATTATAATAATATTGCTAAATATCAAATAAAAAAGAAGTCTATTATAATTATAATTTTGTTATGTTTTTTTTATGGCATAGTAATTGAACTTATTCAAGAAATCTTAATTCCTTTTAGGGGTTCAGATTTATTTGATGTTTTCGCAAACATGATAGGTACAATTTTAGGAACATTATTTTTTTCTAATTTTAATAACAGAATTAAATCCTGAAATCTTTTATTTACTAAAGAAATTATATATTTTAGCAACAAGATAAATAAACATTTATGGAACCAAAGAAAAACCCAAAATCAGACCTAAATAGAAGGAGCATGATATTTTTCCAATTAGGAATGGTATTAATGCTTTTTATCACGTGGCGTGCAATTGAAAATAAAACATATGATAAAGCGGAGATAACTCAAGACATGCTAAACTTAGGCGATGAGTTAGATGAAGATATTCCAATTACAGATCAAAACATGCCACCACCACCACCACCACCGCCACCACCAGCTCCTGAAGTAATTGAGGTGATTGAAGATGAAGCGGATATTGAAGAAACAATTATTGAATCTGCTGAGGTAAATCAGGAAGAGGAAATTATGGAGATCGAGGATATTGAAGAAGTAGAAGAAGAAATTGGAGATGTACCTTTTGCAGTAATTGAAAATGTACCTATTTACCCGGGTTGTGAAAAGAAAAAGAATAATGCCGAGAAGAAAAAATGCATGTCTGAAAAAGTTCAAAAATTTGTTCAAAAAAAGTTTAATACAGACTTAGCAGGAGATCTAGGTCTAGAAGGAAGGCAACGTATATCTGTTCAATTTAAAATTGATAAAAAGGGTAACGTAGTAAATGTACGTGCACGTGCACCACATCCCAAGTTAGAACAAGAAGCCGTGAAAGTGGTTAAAGCATTGCCAAAAATGATTCCAGGAAAACAAAGGGGTACGGCAGTAGGTGTGTTGTATTCATTACCTATCCTATTTCAAGTAGAGAATTAAATTTTAAAATATATTATTCTAATCCCGTTTCTATTTATAGCAACGGGATTTTTTTACACCCATTTTATGAGAATAGTATTCCTAAAAATGATGGTATTAAAATTACTTATCCAACAACAATTTTAAAAGTATTTTATTTATGTTTTATATAAAGGTAATAAAAAGACAAAAGCCATTTTTATAAATTAATAAAATGGCTTTAATTTCGGTATTCTGAATAATTTATATTCGTTAGAATGAAGAATGGGTTAGTTTTTACTTTCTTTCAGCTTGCTTTTTTTTTGCATTTCTTTAAATTTAGCCATTGTTTTTTCTTCCGGAGTTCTTGTGTCTAAAGCACCTAACTTTTTTGCAATTTCATTATAGATAGAAGTGATAAATATTTCTCTAGTAATAGCGCCATCACCATACCCTTGTGCATCATAATTTTTAGTGATATTTTTATTGACTAATACTTCTTCTAAAGTTTTACCATTTTCTCTTAATGATGTCACTTGCTTAGAAACTTTATCTAACATTTTTTTCATATTGACTAAATCAATTTGCCGTGCTATATCTCCTTGTCCTGGCACAATTTTAGTATTTTCATTTGCAATACTAGAAAGTTTACCGAGTGTGCTTGAAATAACTTTAAAACTCTTTCCTTTTTCAGCATTAACTTCTGGATATTTTTTATAGCTATAAATAGGACCGGTAAATAACACATTTTTATTGGTTAAGTAAACAGCAGAATTCCCCGAATTATTTAAAGGAATCACTTCTATTTTTTTTCCTTCAAAATTTAATCTTATTTGATCATTGAAAACCAGATCGGCTTTAAAGTTAGGTCTAGAAAAATCGTTTTTACTTGGCTTTCTTTTTGCTTTGATATTTTGAGCCAGGAATATAGTTCCATCTTTTTTCAATTTAGTTGTTGGTTTTGAATTTTTTATAATATTTGATGTAGTTATTAAATATTTAATGGATGATTTTTTATCTAATCTGTTGACTATTTTTAAACTTCGAATCATTTCTTCTTCGATTTGTGTATCTATTAAAACAACACCCTTGTTTGTTAAAACAACACCCATATTTTCTTCAACACCCTTTAAAAAATAAACATCATTAGTTACCTCTATCAATTTAGTTTTTCCAGAATAATTATCAGATGCATCTAATAAATTACCACTTGTTGTCTTTTTGTTATTTGAACTTGAAGTATTATTTTGTTCTTGTTTTTTTGAATCTGAGTTATTTTTATCTATTTGAGCATTTGTAATTAATCCAACAAATAATAAAAGTGTTGTAAAAAATAGTTTAGTACGCATTTTTGTGTTTTTTAAATTAGTTGTAAAACTACTAAAATTCAACTTATTATTATGGAAGAAAAGCTTAAAATAATTGTAAAGGTATAAGAGGTATTCTATATTTGCAGAATTAAAAATAGCAACTATTGCCTACTACCAACCAAAATCTTAAAAAGATTTCTTTTTATAAAAATTTCCTCGAAATAACTAAGGTTAGATTGTCGGTAAGCGTTTTGTTTTCATCAATAGCAGGTTATTTTCTAGGAGCAGATGTTGTTAATTTTACTGAGCTAATTCTCTTGTGTGTAGGAGGTTATGCAATGGTAGGTGCATCAAATGTATACAATCAAATCATAGAAAAAGATTTAGACGCTTTAATGGAGCGTACCAAAAACAGACCTTTACCTTCAGGAAATATGACTGTAAATACTGCTTTTACTATTGCAGTGGTCTTAACAGTTATCGGAATAGTTTCATTATATATTATTAATCCAATTACAGCAATGTTTGGAGCTATAAGTATATTTATGTATGTAAGTTTATACACACCCTTAAAGACCAAAACATCACTATCCGTATTTGTTGGGGCAATTCCAGGAGCAATACCATTTATGTTAGGTTGGGTTGCAGCAACCAACGAGTTTGGTATTGAGCCAGGTACATTGTTTATGATACAGTTTTTTTGGCAATTCCCTCATTTTTGGGCCATCGCTTGGTTTTTGTATGATGATTATAAAAAAGCGGGTTTCTTTATGTTGCCAAATGGGAAACGTGATAAAAGTACTGCATTGCAAGCAGTATTATATACATTATGGACCGTGTTAGCTTCATTAATTCCTGTTTTTGGAGTTACCGGTAAATTATACTTAACTTCTGTTTCTGGAGTTATAATAGGATTGATAGGATTGGGATTTTTATATTTCGCAATGCGATTGTACATGATTAAAACCAATAAAGTAGCTAAACAATTTATGATAGCAAGTGTTAGCTACATTACACTGTTGCAAATTATATATGTAGCTGATAAATTTATTAGATAAATGGGCTTAACGTTGACCAAAAGTTTTCAAATGGAAAATAACATAGATAACAATAAATTAAAAGTAGATCGTTCAAAGAAAATGATGCTTTGGTTTGGTATGATTAGTTTAACGATGAGTTTTTTAGGTATAACTAGTGGTTATATCGTGAGTAAAGAACGTGCAGATTGGTTGACTGATTTTCAAATACCAGAAGCATTTTATATAAGCTTATTTGTTATTTTATTAAGCAGTATTACCTTTTATTTTGCAAAAAAATATGTGATAGCGCAACAAAAAAAACAAGGCATGATTTTTTTAATCATCACTTTTTTATTGGGAATTACCTTTATAATACTTCAATTTAAGGGTTTTTCTGAAATAATTTCGAGTGGTTATTTTTTTACAGGAAGTGAAAGTACGATCACAACTTCCTTTATTTATTTAGTAGTACTTCTACATCTAACACATATGTTAGCAGCACTAATTTCAGTTTTAGTCGTAATTTATAATCATTATAAACAAAGGTATACCATTGGAAATACGGTGGGCATTGAGATAGCAACTACATTTTGGCATTTTGTTGATGTTTTATGGATTTACCTCTTTTTATTTTTCTATTTTATTAGATAAAAAATATATGTATTTTTGAACCCGATTTAAATCAATTAATTTATATGGACACTACAGTTGCAAAACCAAGCACTGATAATAAAACTTGGAGCGGAGGAAACAGACCACTAAATGCCAGTTATGGTAAAATGATGATGTGGTTTTTTATTGTTTCTGATGCATTAACTTTTTCAGGATTTCTTGCCGCTTACGGCTTTTCTAGATTTAAATTTATTGATTCTTGGCCCATAGCTGATGAGGTATTTACGCACGTTCCATTTATACACGGTAATTTCCCGATGTATTATGTAGCTTTTATGACTTTTATATTGATTCTCTCTTCTGTAACAATGGTTTTAGCAGTAGACGCTGGCCATCATATGAAGAAAAATAAAGTTATTGTTTATTTATTTCTCACCATAATTGGAGGTTTAATCTTTGTAGGTTCTCAAGCCTGGGAATGGGGGACATTTATCAAGGGAACTTATGGTGCTGTTGAAACCAATGGAGGTAAAGTTCTTCAATTTGTAAAAGAAGATGGATCTAGAGTTGCATTAGGAGATTTCGCTACCCCTATTTATTCTGAAAGAACAAGTCAAGGAAGTAATGAAGCTATCTGGTTTTATTCTGAAACACCAGAAACCAGCGTAAGTTTAGCGGAAGTAACAAAAGGATTTTTAGCAAATGAATCACTATTGATACGTACTCAATATTTAGATAAAGATGGTAAACGAATCGTTCTCTCTAGAGCAGAATCTGTTGCCAAATTGAAAAGTGATGGAAAAAGTGTTGTAGAAGGTGCAAATTTAAGACACAACGAATATGGAACTCCGTTATTTGCAGATTTTTTCTTTTTTATTACAGGATTTCACGGATTCCACGTATTTTCTGGAGTTGTATTTAATATAATAATTTTCTTTAATGTAATTATTGGAACTTACGAGCGAAGAAAAAGTTACGAAATGGTCGAAAAAGTAGGACTTTATTGGCACTTTGTAGATTTAGTTTGGGTATTTGTATTTACTGTATTTTACCTTGTTTAAAAAAGAATAATATAAAATAAATGGCACAAGATCATAAATTAGCAATATTTAGAGGAAGACTCAAATTTAAGTCTATAAAGTCAAAAATCTGGGGAGTATTTACGTTACTTTCCATAATTACTATAATTGAAGTTTATTTAGGGATTGTAAAACCTGAATTTTTAACAACTAACCGCTTGTTTGCATTAAAATATCTAAATTGGATATTCTTGATTCTTACCGTTATAAAAGCTTATTATATAACTTGGGATTTTATGCACATGCGTGACGAAAAAATGGGATTAAGAAGGTCAGTAGTATGGACAGGAGTATTTTTAGTGTGTTATTTGCTATTTATTCTGTTAGTAGAGGGAAATTATATATTTGATGTTTACAAAGAAAATTATATCAAATTTAATTTTTAAATTAGATATAATAGAATTTAAAAAAACTCCATTCAATAGATGAATGGAGTTTTTTTATAAAATAATGCTTATTTTATTGTTCATCCTTATTTTACGAACTATTTTTGTGGTGTGAATACTACCGCTAAAATTAAAAAATTCGTCATATTAGGGATCCTGTTTCTCCTTCCTATTATTGCCTACCTCTTTTTTTCTTCAGGAATTAATCATTTTGCAAAACTTCCTGTATTAACACAGAATGTTTTAGAAATTGACCAATTTAAAACTGAAAAAGGAACATCCAAACTATTAAACGATCACATAACAATTTTATGTTTTTTCGGAAATAATCTAGAAGCTACTAAAGCAAATGCTTTTAATTTGGCCCATAAGATTTATAAGAAAAATTATCAATTTAAAAATTTTCAGTTTGTTATATTAACTCCAGATGGTTCGCAATCCCAAGTAAAATTATTAAAAGAAGAATTATCTGAAATAGAAAACGCTGTGAATTGGAATTTTGTTTACAGTTCGCCCAATGAAATTGAAAAGGTTTTTAACTCATTAGGCTCCAATTATTCATTAGATGCCAATATGGCTTCACCATATGTTTTTATAATTGATAAAGATAGAAGTTTAAGAGGAAGAGATGATGATGATGATTTAGGGTTATTGTATGGATTTGATTCTAGTGACTATTCAGAGGTAAATAATAAAATGAGTGATGATGTGCGTGTTATTTTAGCAGAATACCGTCTGGCACTAAAAAAATACAATTCTAAAAGAGAAATATAATAATTTGAAACAGTATGTCATACCTTTATATCAATGAAATTCATTAATAGCTAACACTTTGCGTTGCTTTTAAAATACAGAACTTAATCATATGAAAAATTATTCTTACATCGGCATCTCATTTGTTATTTTAGTATTTGGTATTTGGGCTGTTCCTAAAATAGTAGATAGGTTTACTAAACCTCGTCTAGCAAAAATTGGAAAAGTCCCAGAATTTAGTTTTACAAATCAAAATCAAAAAACGATAACGAATCAATCTTATCATGATAAAGTTTACATAGTAGAGTTTTTCTTTACTACCTGTCCATCTATTTGCCCTATAATGAATCAAAATATGGTAAAAATTCAAGATCATTTTTTTGGCAATCCAAATCTGGGAATTGCTTCTCTAACCATAGATCCTATTAAAGATACACCTAAAGTTTTAAAAGAATATGCAATTCAATATAAAATCACCAATCCTAATTGGAATTTATTAACTGGAAATAAAGAAACTATTTATAAATTTGCCAACAGTGGGTTTAATTTATATGTAGGCGAAAATCCTGAGGTAGGAGGTGGTTTTGAACACTCTGGTTTTTTCGCTCTAGTAGATAAAGAAGGGAATATTCGCTCTAGGTTCGACGAGCAAGGAAATCCTATTATTTATTACAATGGCTTAGGGGATGATGGTGTGAAAATGTTAAAAGAAGATATTAAATTATTATTATAATGGAAGTAGAAACAAAAAAACCTAAAAGCAAATATAACTTATGGATATGGATTATTTCCATTGTTGTTCCAGTAGCAGTAGCAGTATTGTTTACTGTAAGAATTCCGGGCGTTGAACGTATGGGGTTTTTACCTCCAATTTATGCTACCATAAATGCATTAACGGCTGTTATATTAATAATTTCTGTTATTCAAATTAAAAAAGGGAATCGAAAAAATCATGAATTTTTAATGAAAACAGCAATTCTGTTGTCACTTGTTTTTTTACTGCTATACATCGCATATCATATGACTTCTGATTCTACAAAATACGGAGGAGATGGAATAGTAAAGTACCTTTATTATTTTATTTTAATAACCCACATTATGTTGTCTATAACTGTAATTCCATTTGTATTAATAACTTATGTTAGGGCAATTACTGGAAAATTTGAAAAACACAAAGCAATAGCTCGAATAACATTTCCATTATGGTTATATGTTGCTATTACTGGTGTAATTGTATATGTAATGATTTCACCTTATTACTAAACATATAGTATGAAAGTTAAAGCAGTTGTAATCGCAACTATAATTCTTCTTTTTTGTTCGAGTTCTGTTGAAGCACAATGCGCAATGTGTCGTGCAGTTTTAGAAAGCGGTGAAAACAGTCAAACAGCCAAAGGCGTAAATAACGGCATCATGTATTTAATGGTCTTTCCTTATTTATTAATTGGTGCTGTTGGATATGCAATCTACCGAAGCCGTAAAGAGGCAAAAGAATCTTAAATTCTAATTTATAAATAGTGTAACGTTTTCTTTTTTTAGATGTCTTATTTAATATTATTTGAAAGAGATATTATGTTATTTCTTAACACCATTTTCACATTTTACAAATATTAAATACTGTAATTTGTGCTATTAATAAATAACCATGATTGAAATTAAAGACTTGCATAAATCTTATAAAATGGGAACTAATTCCCTTCACGTTTTAAAAGGAATAAATTTTGAAGTTTCTGAGGGTGAGATGGTAGCAATTATGGGATCTTCAGGGTCAGGAAAATCAACTCTTCTTAATATTTTAGGAATCCTTGATGAGGCAGACAAGGGTAGCTATCATTTGGATGGAACCTTAATAAAAAACCTTAACGAAAAAGTAGCTGCAAAATATAGAAATAAATTTCTAGGATTTGTTTTTCAATCTTTCAATTTAATAAATTACAAATCTGCTTTAGATAATGTAGCATTGCCATTATACTATCAAGGAGTAAAACGCAATGTTCGAATGGAGAAAGCATTGCATTATTTAGATAAAGTTGGATTAGCAGATTGGGCGAGTCACTTACCTAATGAGCTTTCTGGAGGTCAGAAGCAAAGAGTTGCAATTGCAAGGGCTTTGGCAAGTAATCCCAAAGTATTGCTAGCTGATGAACCAACAGGAGCTTTAGATTCAATAACTTCTTATGAAGTGATGGAGTTAATTCAAGAAATTAACGATGAAGGAAAGACAATTTTAATTGTAACTCATGAAGATGATATTGCCCACATGTGTAAACGAATTGTTAATTTAAAAGATGGTATTATAATAGATGATTCGTTAGTGGAACAAGTACGGGTTAAAAGTTTAGAAAATGTTTAGGATAGAAAGCTGGCAAGAAATATTTGAAACCATGGGAAAGAATAAGCTTCAAACGGCTTTAACTATGATTTCTGTTTTTTTTGGAATTTTCATACTGGTTATATTAGTTGGCTTTAGTAGTGGTATTGAAAAAGGAGTTAAATCTCAATTTGAAGAAGATGCTACCAATAAAATTTCAATTAGAACAGGAAGAACGACAAAAGAATTTAAAGGACTTAATCCTGGAAGAATAATTCAATTACGAAACAAGGATTATGAAGAGTTTAACGAGAAGTATAAAGAAAATATTGAGTATAAAACATCTGTTTTTAGTACATGGGGTGGGCAAGTAGTGTATAAAGGAGAAATTGGAAATTATCGCATAGAAGGTGCTTATCCAGATCAACAATTTATTGAAAACCAAGGCATGGTTTCAGGAAGATTTATTAATAATAACGATATTAATGAAATAAAAAAAGTTGCTATTATTGGAAATCAAATAAAAGAAGACCTTTTTAAAAAAAACAATCCCATTGGTGCGTATATTGAGATTTTAGGAATTAATTTTCAAGTTGTGGGTGTTTATTCAGATCCTGGAGGAAAAAGAGAAGAAAGTAGGGTTTTTATTCCATTAACTACTGCGCAACAGGTGTTTAATGCTGGAGATAAAATACGTTCTCTAGCATATACTGTAAACATGTCTGATAATTTTGATGAGGCAGTAGCTTTATCATTGGCAATGTCAGAAAGTTTTGAAAATGACATCAAAGCCAATCATAGTATTTCTCCAGACGATCGAAGTGCCGTAAGAGTTTACAATACTTTAGAAGAAGCGAAAAAAATATATGGTCTAATAGCAACGATTAGTTATATTTTTTGGTTTGTTGGCATAGGTACTATAATCGCTGGAGTAGTAGGAGTTAGTAATATAATGATAATTATTGTTAAGGAACGAACCAAAGAAATTGGTATCAGAAAAGCATTAGGTGCATTGCCAAATTCCATCATTGGGATGATTTTACAAGAAGCTGTCTTTATTACTGCTATTGCTGGATTTTTAGGTCTTTTTGCAGGTGTTGCACTACTTGAGTTAATAAGTCCTATGATAGATAGTGATTTTATTAAGGCCCCTCAGGTAGATTTTAAAACAGCGATGGTCACAGTAATCATTTTAATAATGGCTGGAACATTAGCTGGTTTTGTTCCTGCAAGAAGAGCTACGCGCATACGTCCTATTGAGGCATTACGTGTAGAATAAATATATAAAATAATGTTTAACAAAGACCGTTGGGACGAAATATTAGAAGCTTTAAATGCAAACCGGTTTAGAACACTTATTACTGCATTTGGTGTTTTTTGGGGCATTATGATTTTGGTATTATTGCTGGCCCTAACCAATGGCCTTAAAAATGGTGTTTCTTCAGATTTTAATGACTTTGCAACCAATTCAATATTTATGTGGTCACAAAGTACTTCAATGCCCTACAAAGGACTTCCAAAGGGGAGACGTTATAATTTTAAACTTCAAGATGTTGCTATTTTAAAAGAACAGATGCCGATGTTAAAATATGTTTCTCCAAGAAATCAATTAGGAGGGTATAGAGGAGCTAATAATGTAACTAGAAAAGAAAAAACAGGCGCTTTTAGTGTTTCAGGAGATTATCCAGAATTTATATACCAACAACCTATGGATATTTTAAAAGGTAGGTTTATTAATTATTCAGACATCAACGAAAAGCGAAAAGTTGCTGTTATTGGTATTGATGTTGTAAAATCGTTGTATGACAAAGGAGAGGAACCGTTAGAAACCTTTATTAAAATTAACGGAGTTAATTTTATGGTAATTGGGGTATTTGAAAAAAGTAATAGTAATGGAGATGAAGAGGAAGATGCTAATACAATTTTTGTGCCTTTTTCTACATTTTCACAAGTGTTTAATTTTGGAGATAATGTTAGTTGGATGGTACTAACTGCTGAAGAAAATACAAATATTACCTCATTAAAACCAGAAATATTTTCCATTATAAAAAAACAGCATATTGTAAATCCAGACGATGAAAGGGCAATTGGAAATTATGATTTAGCTGCAGAATTTTCAAAAATAATGGGTCTTTTTAGTATTTTAACTTTTGTTGGATTTTTTGTTGGAACACTAGTACTTCTATCTGGAGCTATTGGCATTAGTAATATAATGTTAATAGTTGTTAAAGAACGCACCAAAGAAATAGGTGTTAGAAGGGCTTTAGGCGCAACACCTTGGGGGGTTAGAATCCAAATCCTTCAAGAATCTTTAACACTAACAATCCTTTCGGGCATGGCCGGTGTTTCGTTTGCATCTGGAGTTATTTGGCTTATTAATTTTTTATTAGAACGTATTGGCCCAGTAGACAACTTTGCGAATCCATCTGTAGATATAAAAGTAATTTTAATCGCATTAATAATTTTAATATTTTTTGGAGTACTTGCTGGTTTAATACCCGCAATTAGAGCAACGAAAATGAAACCAATTGATGCATTACGAACCGAGTAAACATAAGATCAATAAAAAAAACACATTTATGAAAAGAGTAGGAACCATAATCACTTTAGCGGTTATTGTAATATTATTTATAGTAGGGATACGATATATTTATCTAAAAGATCAAAAAGATCCCGTAGTATATCAAACACAAAACCCTACCACAGAAACCATTATAAAAAAAACAATGGCTACCGGAAGTATCGTGCCAAAAGAAGAAGTTTTAATCAAACCAAATATTTCTGGAATTATAGATGAAATATTTGTGGAAGCGGGTGATTTTATTGACTCTGGAGATCTTATAGCAAAGGTAAAAGTAGTGCCTAATATTTCTTCATTAAACAGTGCCAAAAACAATATAAATAGCATAAGTACTCAAGTAGAAACCGCACGATTGGCATTTCAAAATCAAGAAAATATTTACAATAGACAAAAAGAACTTTTTGAAAAAGGAGTGATTTCTGCAAATGAGTTCGATACCGCACAGTTATCTTATAATCAAACACTACAACGATACAAACAAGAGCAAATTAGTCTAACAAATGCTCGCCAAAATTATGATATTGTAAAAACTGGTACCACCAGTGGTATAGGAGCAGCTGCAAATACAGAAATTAGAGCAACGGTCTCAGGCATGGTATTAGATGTACCAGTTAAAACAGGAAATCAAGTAATTGAATCTAATAATTTTAACGACGGAACTACTATCGCAATCATTGCAGATGTTGCGAATATGATTTTTGAAGGCAAAGTAGATGAAAGTGAAGTAGGTAAAATTAAAGAAGATTTACCTCTAGAAATTACTGTAGGAGCAATTGAAAATAAAAAGTTTGATGCAATTTTAGATTATATAGCTCCAAAAGGAGTTGACGAAAATGGAGCGATTCAATTTGAAATAAAAGGAACCTTAAGCAAACAAGATTCTACTTTTATTCGTGCAGGGCTAAGCGCTAATGCATCCATTATTTTGGCAAGAGCTGATAGTGTCATGTCTATAAAAGAAGCTTTAATTCAATACGATTCAACTACTAAAAACCCTTTTGTAGAAGTAGAAGTTGGAGATCAGAAATTTGAAAGAAAAGACATCGAATTAGGAATTAGTGATGGTATTAATGTAGAAGTAATAACAGGGATATCTGAAGGTGATAAAATAAAAGTTTGGAATCAATTAAAACCCACAACTAATTATGGCAGGGGATGATATTTTTTTATCAAAAATTGTAACATTTTTAACATTTCAAAGACAAATTCAACAATGACTATCAATATGAAAAAGTTTGTAATTATGTGTTTATTCCTAACTACTGGATTAACACTTACGGCACAGAATAAAAATTGGACGCTTCAAGAATGTGTAGCATATGCTATAGAGAATAATATCTCTGTAAAACAATCTGAACTAGAAATTGAAAATTCAGATATTTCAAAAAGTGATGCTATTGGAAATTACTTGCCATCCCTAAATGGATCGGCTGGGAATAGCTGGAACACTGGGCTTACGCAAGATGTAACGACTGGAGTGTTAAGGAATATAACTTCAAGAAGTTCTTCTTATAACCTTACTGCAGGAGTTACTGTATTTGGTGGATTACGTAATCATAGAGAATTGCAAAAAGCAAAGATGCTACAACTTTCATCTCAATACAATTTAAGTAAAATTAAAGATGACATAGCTTTGTTTGTAGCGAATGGCTATTTACAAGTTTTATTAACCAAAGCGAACCTCCAAGTAGCTATTGAACAAAATAAAGTAACTGAAGAACAAATTTTACGAACTCAAAAATTAGTTGATGCAGGTGTTTTACCAGCAGGAGACTTGTTAGAAATAAAATCAGTTAGTGCTCAAGAAAAACAATCTATTGTTAATTCAGAAAGTAATGTTAGAATCTCCTTAGTAAGTTTAGCACAGTTATTATTAATTAAAGATTATGAAAATTTTGATATAGCAGAACAAGAATTTTCTGTAATTTTATCAGAGCTAACAGGAAAGAGTGTTGATGAAGTAATCAATTCTGCTAAAGTAAATAGATACGAGGTGAAAATTGCTGAGCAAAATATGAGTGTCGCTCAAAAAGATTTAGAAATTTCAAAAAGCATATATTGGCCCACTATTAATGCATTTTTGAATTACAATACCAGAGAAACTGATATTCCTAGTATTTCTTCAATTATAGATCCAAACAATCCTACGATAACAAGTCAAATTGGTTATGTTGGTGCTACTGGTGAAGCAGTTCTCTCAGAAATTCCGAATACGAGTTTAATTGAAAATCCCGCTAAACCATTTGGAGAACAATTATCTGATAACGATGGTATCTCTTATGGTTTAAACATGAGCATGCCAATATTTAATGGTTTTTCTACGCGAAACAACGTAAAGAGAAACTTAGTGAATGTTAAAAGAAACGAATATCAATTAGAACAAGCAAAATTAGATTTAGAATCTTCAGTATATCAAGCTTTTGTTGACGCAGAAGGAGCTAAAAAATCCTATGATGCTGCTCTTGCTTCTTTTGAGTCTCAAGAATTAGCCTATGAATATGCTCAAACTAGATTTGATGTTGGTTTAACAAATTCATTTGAATTTAGCCAATCAAAACTAAGATACAGTCAATCAAATATTGAAGTAAATCGCTCTAAATATGACTATATTTTTAAACTAAAAGTATTAGAATTATTTTTTGGAATCCCAGCTACAGAGCTTAAATTTTAAATATGAAAAAGAAAACCATCATTTGGATAATAGTTATTGTTACCATACTACTTATAGTGCTTATAGGTGGTAAAAAAGCAGGTTGGTTTGGAAAAAGCGGCAATTTTAAACAAATTGAAGTTACCAATATAAGTTTGATTGATATCGTTGAAACTGTTGCAGCGACAGGAAAGATACAACCAGAAGTTGAAATAAAATTATCTTCTGAAGTTTCAGGTGAAATTATTAAACTACCGATTATAGAAGGACAACAAGTAAAAAAAGGAGATTTATTAGTAAGTATTAACCCTGATTTAGTTCAAGCACAAGTAAATCAATCTCAAGCGAGTTTACAAAATATAAAGGCACAATTAACCCAAGCAGAAGCGAATTTAAATAATTTGAAATTAAATTTTGAAAGAAACAAATCACTGTACGAAAAAGGGGTCATATCTAAGTCTGAATGGGAAAGAACTTTTACTGATTATGAAGTTGCAAAAGCGAATGTAAAGTCTGCATATTACAATGTACAAAGTGCTGAGTCCAGTGTTAAACAATCAAGAGATAACCTAGCTAGAACTTCTATTTTTGCACCTAGGGACGGTACGATTTCAAAATTATCGGTTGAATTAGGAGAACGAGTTGTTGGTACCGCTCAAATGGCAGGTACTGAAATTGTGAGGGTTGCCAACCTAAATAATATGGAAGTTGAAGTAGATGTAAATGAAACCGATATTGTAAAAGTAAATGTTGGAGATTCTACTATTGTTGAAGTTGATGCATATTTAAAAAGAGAATTTAAAGGAATTGTAACTGAAATTGCAAATACTGCTGAAAATACCTTGTCGGTAGATCAAGTAACTAATTTTAAAGTAAAAGTTAGAATTCTTCCCGAATCTTATAAAGATTTATCGGCAGATAAACCTGAAAACTCATCACCATTTAGGCCAGGAATGACTGCAACGGTAGATATTATTACCAATAAAAAAGAAAATATTATTGGAGTTCCAATTAGTGCAATAGTAATTAAAACAGACACTTCAAGTGCAAAAAAGAAAAAAATTGTTAAAGAAACAATTTCTTCAAAGACTGAAAAATTTGAATGTGTTTTTGTTAAAATTGGAGATGTAGCTAAATTAAGAGTTATCACTACAGGAATTCAAGATGATTCCAATATTGAAATTACTTCTGGATTAAAGGAAGGTGATGAGGTAATTACTGGACCTTATAACACAGTTACAAAAATTTTGAAGTCTGGAGATCAAGTAGAATCAAAATTAGCAGATAAAAAAGAAGAAGGCGAAGAAGATAAATAATTCTCAACTATGGCCGTAATTTTATGTTTAGAAACTTCAACGACAAATTGTTCTGTTGCAATAGCTGTTGATGGTGAAATAATTGCTTTACAAGAGGATAATAACAATAAATATTCTCACGCAGAAAAATTACATTCATTTATTGATCAAGTATTAGCGGAAAGCGGAACATTAAAATCGAGTTTGGAAGCGATTGCTGTTAGTAAAGGGCCAGGATCTTATACTGGACTTCGCATAGGCGTATCTGCAGCTAAAGGATTGTGTTTTGCTATAGGTGTACCATTAATTGCGATACCTACATTAGAAGCCCTCGCACATCAAGCTGTAATAGAAAATGGATGTATCATACCCATGTTAGATGCAAGGCGACTGGAAGTGTATGCAGCGGTATTTTCTTCAGATAATAATCAAATACGAGAAACAAAAGCCGAGGTGCTTGACGAAAACTCGTATGGTGATTATTTAAAAACAACTAAAGTTTGTTTTATAGGTGATGGTGTTGAAAAATTTAAAGCGCTGTGCAAACATAAAAATGCTATTTTTATGAATAATAAGCTGCCATCAGCTAAACAAATGGGAGTGCTTGCAGAACTAAGGTATCAAAAAAACAACTTTGAAGATGTTGCTTATTTTGAACCTTATTATTTAAAAGATTTTATAGCGGGTTAGTTTTGAAATAAATTAAGTTAGTTCATTTATTATTTAAAAATTAATCAGATTTACTAACTTGCTCCTTGAGCTCCATCTAAATACATAATGGTTTTTTTTAGATCTTTTTCTTTGTTTAAGTCAAGATTCTGTTCTTTAATGTAGTCTTTTATTAATTTTTCGTTGTTCCCAAATGCTTCTAATTTTTTCTTTTTTGATTTAGGAAGTTCCGTCATCTCTCCATTTTTAGTGTAGAGGTTATAAGTTGATCGGTCATCAAATTTCGCTAGAGTGGACCTTTCATAGGTGTTTTTAGCTTTCCTAGGCGGAAAATATTTTTTCGTTATTTTTTTAAGTAGGCTAAAATTAGTTCCATCAAAAACTACTAAATAATAGCCTTTAAACGGTATGAAGACAAAAGTGTCTTTCATTATTGTGGCATAAATATCTTTCGATTTTACAAGAGATTTGGCTCCTTTATCGTCGCTAGTTAATGTTTCTTTATGTTCTATTTCATCTGTTACTGCATTGTAACGTAAAGCTACATTGCTTAAAATTACTTCATTTTCTAAATAAACATTTCCTAAAATAAAATTATCTTTATAATAAGGGGTCCCATCATAATTTTCAGGATTCGATGGATTATAAATACTATTTGTATTATTTCGATCAAGATTATCTGTAAATAAGGCTACTTGACGCTGTGACGCTAAGTTTTGTGATTGTGCTTTGGCAATTGGGCTAAAAATAAACAAGAATATAATTACGTTATAAAGAATCTTTTTCATGGGTGTTTTATTTAACTATTTACATTATTTTAAAATTGCAAAGTAAAAAATACTGTTTTTTTATTATAAAGTATTGTAGTAACTTATTACTTCAATAAGTCCAGCTTCTTTGTTAATATTTACATTGTTTTCCTTAATAAATAATTTCACTTCTTTAGATTGATCTCCAAAGATTTTAATCTTAGATTTTTTTGAATTCGGTATTTCAACTAATACGCCATCTTCTTGATAAAAATATAAAATAATTTTTTCTTTATAAGTGGCTGCAACGTTGTTGCTGTAGGATGTATAAGCTTTTTGTTCTGGGATATAAGCTTTTTTTATTTTTTTGTAAAGAGCTGCTTTTTCTCCAGAATACAGATCCACAAAATACCCTTGGGCAGTATTGTTTTCATTGGGAGTTAAAAAAACATATTTTTCATTTTCTAAATTTATTGAAATACCTTTAGATCCAATTAATACCTTAGCTTGATCATCTTTTAATACAGCTGTTTTTTTAACTTCAAATAAATCTTTTGCAGCATTGTATCTCAAACCTATGTTTTGAGCGATAACAAGGTCATTTTTTAAAATAGTACCATTTTGAAATGCTTTGTTTTGATATGGAGTTCCAGTAAAATTAGCTTCTAAGTAAACATCTACATTTCTCTTAGAAATATACTGATCAACATCGGTATCATTATTTAAAGGTTGAGCTTCAATATTAATTGTATATAACGAAGCGATGATGGAACAAGCTATTAATAAATTCTTTTTCATAATGAATTTTTATTGTTTTAATTTTTAGTTTGCGAAGATATTTTATATGCAGTGATTTATTAGTGAATAAATTGTTAAAATTATAAAAATGAATGGGTTTTAACAATTATAAAAACAGTAGATACATCATCATTTATTTTTTACTACTTAATGAAATTTAATGCTTCTGAAATATCTGATACTGGAAGCTTACAACTATTATTAACGCATACATAAATCAAAGTTTCCCCGTTTATATACCTATAATTTAGCAAAGGTTTTTTACTTTCAGAAGTACTTCCAGCTATCAGAATATTTGGAAGGTAGCGTGCGTTTAATTCCGCTATTTTTTTAGAAGCATCTTTGCCAACTACCACCACTTCGTAAAAGTTATCTTGAAAATTAGCCATTAAATCTAACCAATTAGAAAAACCGCTTGGATAGCTTTCAATTTCTGGTTGAACATTGTGTAACATTTTTGATGCAGTGGATAAGTATTTTTTATTGTCAAAATGATGTGAAAGAATCAATAAATTTTTTGCCATCATAGAATTTGAAGCAGGAATCACATTGTCCCTATATTCAAAATTTCTTGCAACAAGTTTTTCATCTTCTTTTGAAGTAAAGTAGAACATGTTTTTTTCTGCATCAAAGAAATTTTCGAAGGTATATGCTGCTAATTCATTTGCCTTGTTGATCCAAAACTCATTTAAAGTGACTTCATACAAAGCTATAAAGGCATCAATTGCTGCTGCGTAATCTTCTAAGTAGCCATTTATAGTGCTTTTCCCGTCTTTATAGCTGTGGTTTAAAGCACCGTTCTCCTGTAATTGATGATCGATTAAAAATTGAGCATTGGTCTGAGCTGCATTTAAATATTCTGGAACTTGAAAGGCTTTATAAGCATCTACATACCCTTTAATCATTAATGCATTCCAAGAAGTTAAGGACTTATCATCTAATCTGGGTTTTGCTCTGTTATTTCTATAGGCTAGAAGTAGTTGTTTCCAATTTTTCTTTTTTTGGTTTAATTCTTCTTGTGAAATAGAAAATTCAGCAATAATTTCTTGATCACTTTTTTTTCTAATTAACACATAATTTCCTTTTTCCCACTTCCCATAATTAGTAATATTATAATATTCTGAAAATAGGCTAAAGTCTTCTTTTAACTGAAGTTTTAATTCCTCTTTATTAAAAACATAATATGCACCTTCTTCAAGTTCACCATCCTCCGAAACACTATCGGCATCTAAAGAAGAATAAAAAGCACCGTCTTGATGGGTCATTTCTTTTTTAATGTACTCCAAAGTTTCTTTAACCACCTCTTCATACAATGGGTTTTTAGTTGCCTTATAAGCTTGACTGTACAAACTTACCAACTGGGCATTGTCGTAAAGCATTTTTTCAAAATGAGGAACGTGCCATTTCATGTCGGTACTGTAGCGTGAAAACCCTCCTCCAATATGATCATAAACCCCACCGTAAGCAATATTGTCTAGGGTTAAATAAACATAATCTAGAACTTGTTTATCCTTGTTTTTAATGCCATAACGCAACAAGTAATTAAGATTATTTGGCATCATAAATTTAGGAGCTCGATTGGCTCCCCCGTATTTATTATCGAAGGTTGTACTCCAGTTTTTTATAGTATTTTTTATAGGAAAATCAATAAAATTTAGTTCATTGGTATTTACCTCAATTAAATCCATACTTTTAATGCCCTCCTCTAATTTAGAGGCATAATCAATTAGGTTTTGAGGATTTTTATCATAAAGTTTTTGCATTTTTTCTAAAGAGTTGAGCCAAGCTTTTTTGGTAAAATAAGTACCTCCCCATACGGGTCTTCCATCTGGAAGAGTAATCACATTAAGCGGCCATCCAGCACTCCCAGTCATTAATTGTACCGCATTGATGTAAATTTGATCCACATCAGGACGTTCTTCTCGATCTACTTTAACCGAAATAAAGTTTTTATTCATCACAGCAGCTACCGTAGAATCTTCAAAGCTCTCTTTTTCCATGACATGACACCAATGACAAGCCGAATAACCTACACTAATTATCATTAGTTTTTTCTCATCTTTTGCCTCTTGAAGTGTTTCTGTATTCCAAGCTTTCCAATTTACTGGGTTATGAGCATGTTGCAGTAAATAAGGACTGGTTTCATTTATTAATGAGTTGGTATATTGATGAGAATTTTTCAAAGTTTCTTTTGTTGAAGAATTACAAGAAAAAAATAAAGTCGCTATAAATGACAAAAAGACTAGTGATCGCATAAAATAATATTATTATACAAAAATACGTTTTGAAAAATCAAAAACGCAGTATAAAATAAAATAATTATACAGGTATTTAAAAGAAACATCCCATGTATTAGAGGGATAAATGCCTTTTAATAAAAATACTATTTTTTAATAAGATTCTTATTAAAAGTTCCGCTATGTGGATCTATTTGTAAATAA
>OCVR010001358.1_pt1 | contig 19651 bp, 23 predicted proteins | sample 1539091 | NCBI WGS metagenome assembly OCVR01 (sample SAMEA3355530, study PRJEB22509) | marine metagenome | biome: marine; feature: coastal ocean; material: water | place: USA | collected 2010-08-07 | depth 16 m | reverse complement strand
CCTCGGTACTGCCGCAAGACGCAGGGTTTATGGAGCAGGCTCTTGCAGAGGCCCGTAAAGGGCGTTTTTGGGCGACACCTAACCCTCACGTGGGTTGCGTCATCGTGTCGGATAATAAAATACTTGGGAAGGGTTTTACTCAACCTGTCGGCGGTGCACACGCTGAGATTATGGCGCTTGGGGCCTGTGCATCGCCCCGGGGCGCAACAGCCTACGTTACCCTAGAACCCTGCGCCCACCAGGGGCGTACCGGTCCCTGTGTCGAGGCGTTGATTAGTGCCGGGATCGGCCGCGTTGTGGGAGCACTGGAAGACCCCAATCCCAGTGTTTCAGGAAAGGGCTATGATCGACTGAGGGCCGCGGGCATTGCAGTCACTCAAGGTGTCTGCGCCGAGGCTGCGCGGGCAGAGTTGGCGGGCTTTTTATTGCGAATGGAGCGAGGCTGGGGTCGTGTACGTCTAAAGTTAGCCTGTTCCCTAGATGGACGCACGGCCATGGCCTCCGGCGAGAGCCAGTGGATTACGGGTGCCTTGGCCCGTCAGGACGTTCAGCGCCAACGCGCGGCCAGCTCAGTGATTATTACGGGCATCGGCACGGTGCTAGCCGATGACTGCTCGCTGACCGTTCGATCCGACGAGCTGGGTTTACGCGGCGAAGAATTAACTCGGGCACTGCACCGGCCACCAACACGTGTGGTGCTCGACAGTAATGCCCGCACGCCAAGGGATGCTCGGGTTCTGTCATCTAACGCTCCGACCCTAGTGGTAACAGCAAGCGGAAAGCAGGGGCCTTCCGGCGCCCTGCACAAGACGGCACCTGTTACGGTGGCGGGGCTCGATCTTAGGGATGTATTGGAAAGTTTGGGATCACAAGGTGCTAACGAGATTTTAATTGAAAGCGGTCCCTCGTTAGCGGCGGCGTTTTTAAAAGCGGAGCTGGTCGATGAGCTACTCATCTACCAAGCGCCAGTGCTTTTGGGAAGCTCTGCGCGACCGCTTGCAGATCTCGCCTTTTCCGAGTTGAAAGATGGCATCCAATTGGCTTATCAAGAGGTGAGTCCCTTGGGCTCAGATCTGCGTATCATTGCTGCTGTTTTAAAGGGAAACTAAAGACGTGTTTACAGGAATCATTCAGGCCGTTGGCGAGATCGCAACGATGGAAACCCGAGGTGGTGACCTTCGGTTAAGGGTGCTTACGGGAAAGCTTGACCTTAGCGATGTGCAACTGGGTGACAGCATTGCAACGAGTGGGGTTTGTTTGACAGTCACGGGATTACCCGGTGACGGATATTGGGCGGATGTCTCAATTGAGTCTTTGAACCTGACGACACTGGGAGACCGCAAGCCGGGTGACCATGTCAATCTAGAGAAGTCACTGACGCCTACATCACGCCTGGGTGGTCACATTGTAAGCGGCCATGTCGACGGGGTAGGCAGCGTCGTATCGGTAGCTCAAGAAGGGCGATCCTGGCGCTACATTATTTCCGCACCGCCAGAGCTAGCTCGCTATATCGCGCACAAGGGGAGTATTACGGTCGACGGTACTAGCCTAACGGTCAACTCCGTCGACGGTGCGGAGTTTGATCTTAATATTATTCCCCAAACCTTCGAAGAGACCGTGTTTGGAGAGTATCGTGCAGGTTCCAGGATAAACCTAGAGGTCGATGTGATCGCGCGTTACTTGGAACGACTACTGCAGGGAGACAGTGCGTCTCAGAGCTCAGGCCTTTCAATGGACACCTTACGTGCTTCGGGGTTTATTCATGACTAATTCACTCACCTACCGCGATCCAGAGGGTCTGATTAGTGACCTTCGCCATGGACAAATGGTGTTGCTGTTGCTTGAGGACAGCAGTGGTGGTGTTACGGGTATCGTCACTATTGCCGCAGAGCTCTGTGAGGCAAGCCACATTACGTTTATGGCGCGGCAGGCCCGAGGGCTGATTTGCCTGGGGCTCACTCGAGAACGCTGCGACTATTTGCACTTACCCTTAATGGTGGAAGGGCAGGGCGATGCTGCACCGTTTACGCTTTCTATCGAGGCCGCAGAGGGTATTGAAACTGGAATCTCGGCTAAGGATCGGGCGCACACAGTTCGCGTGGCAGTGGCACCCCAAACCTCTGCGGCCGACTTGGTGCAGCCAGGACACATTTTCCCAGTGGCGGCAGAAGAGGGAGGGCTCCTCACTCGGGCTGACCGAGCGGAAGCCACAACAGATTTAGCCAGGCTTGCTGGCCTGTTTCCTGCGGCTGTTTTCACTGAGGTTTTGGATGAAACGGGTAACATGGCGAGGGGCGATGCGCTTGAGCGGTTTGCCGTGCTCCACGAGCTGCCAGTGGGTAAAGTGTCTGAACTTATCGACTACCGTCTTACGACTGAGCGCACCATTGAGCGTATTCGACAAGGGGCGATCAAAACTTCGCACGGTGAATTTGAGCTGACCGTCTATCGTGAAATTCATCACGGATCAATCCACTTGGCGTTGAGCCGAGGAAACCTGCAAACTGACGCGACGACCCTTGTACGAGTGCACGTGACCTCAGCGCTGCGAGATTTGGTGGGAACCACCCTTGAAGGGCAAGCTACGTGGCGTTTTGATACCAGTTTATCTGAGATCGCGGCATCAGAGCGGGGCGTTCTCGTGCTGATATCGAGACCTGAGACAGCGGAGGAACTCCTTGCCAGCGTTGACCGACTGTTGGGATTGCCTATTGCCGACAACGTCGCCTCTCAGGCCGGCTATGCTTCTGTGGGTCTGGGTGCTCAGATCCTCAATGACCTGGGTGTGGGAAAGATTGAACTGCTGGGTGCGCCACTGAAGTACAATGCCCTCGCCGGGTTTGGGCTGGAAGTGGTAAATTTTGTCGCGCCCACGTAACACGCACGAAATTTTTAGGAGAATAGAATGAGTAGCCAGGGAATACGAACAACCGAAGGGACGCTAGGACCTAACCAAGGGCGCTACGTATTAGTCGTAGCTCGATGGAATAGTTTCGTTGTCGAGCACCTGCTAGAAGGTGCTCTGGATACTTTGCGTCGTCACGGTATCAGCGATGAGCAAATGCATATTGTGCGAGTACCTGGTGCTTTTGAAATTCCAATCGCCTGCCAGAAACTGGCGCAACGCGACGACTGTGACGCCATTATTGCGCTCGGTGCTGTTATTCGAGGCGGCACGCCTCATTTTGAATATGTGGCGGGAGAGTGCACTAAAGGACTTGCGCAGGTGCAAATGGAAACTGGCAAGCCCATCGCGTTTGGCGTACTGACAGTTGATTCAATTGAGCAGGCGGTTGAGCGTTCTGGAACCAAGGCAGGAAATAAGGGCGCCGAGGCAGCCATGAGTGCTCTAGAAATGGTGAGTTTGAGTATCGCCCTAGGAGCCTGAAGGTCATGTCATCGGTTAATGCCTTGGCGGCGCAGCGGCGGCGTGCTCGACACTTTGCTCTTCAGGGCCTCTACCAGTGGTCTATGACTCGGGCGAATCTTGCAGAAATTGAAGCTGAGTTCCGAATCGACAACGATTTTTCCCACGTCGATGGTGAATACTATCGATCTCTGCTTACGGGTGTCGTGCAAGATGCAGGCGATCTCGACAGCAGTTATGAACAGTTGCTGGATCGGCCGCTTGACGAGTTAGACCCTGTCGAACGCGCGTTACTGCGCCTTGGCACGTTTGAACTTAAAGAGCGCATTGATGTGCCCTACAGGGTGGTAATCAACGAATCCGTAGCCCTTGCCAAAAAATTTGGTGCCACCGACAGCTACCGATATATCAACGGCGTACTCGACAAAGTCGCGCGCAGCTACCGCCAGATTGAAATCGATGCTGAAGCCTAAGTAACCCGTTGTGGCGGGGCGTGAGTTTGACCTAATTTATCGCCACCTTGGTTTATTTGGCGCGGGCTCCCAAGTACGTTTGGGGGTCGGGGACGATGGTGCTGTGCTGGCACTGCCGCCCAACTCAGAACTCGTTGTATCCTCTGATAGCCTTGTTGAAGGCACTCACTTCCCAGAGCTCACGCTGCCTGAGTATGTGGCGACACGTGCGATTGCGGCCGCTGCTAGTGATTTGGCAGCTATGGCCGCTGACCCCCTTGCAATGACTCTGGCACTAACCTTACCTGACCCCGACGAACTCTGGCTGCATAGTTTCAGTCAGGGTCTAGAGCGATGCGTGCAGGCGTTGGCTCTGCCTTTAGTGGGTGGGGATTTGACCCGCGGACCCCTGTCGGTGACCGTTACAGTGATGGGCAGTGTGCCGACAGGTGGCGCGTTAAGGCGTTCTGGTGCTAAGCCAGGAGACCGGCTTTGTGTGACACACACGTTAGGTGATGCCGCTGCAGGACTCGCATTGATTATGGGGCAGCTGCCAAGTGAACCTGAGATTGCCCTTGAGGATGAAGAGTTTCTGGAAGCGCGATTTTATCAGCCGACAGCGCGCCTAGAATGGGTGCCCTGGCTCCGTGAACATGCCCGCAGTGCTATCGATATTTCAGATGGCTTGTTAGTTGATACAGAACACATGGCAGATGCCTCGGGTTGCGCTTGCACCATCGACAGTTCATCACTGCCCATGTCATCTGCATTGTCCGGTTTTGATCAGACACTGAAATTGGACTGGGCGTTGGCTGGAGGCGATGATTACGAACTCGCCGTGGCCGTACCCCCTGGGGTGCCGTTACCGTCGGGGTTAATTCAAGTGGGGGAGTTTCATGATGGGTCGGGGGTGCAATGTGATTATCGGCCAATTGCGCGCAAGGGTTTTGATCACTTTGGAGCCTAAATGAACAGCCAATTGCCTACAGTTGCCCAGGTTCTGAAATCACCAGCTTTGCTGCTAGCGACCTGGTGGGGCGCCGGGCTATCGCCCCGAGCACCTGGAACCGTGGGAAGTTTGGCAGCACTACCTTTTTGCTATTTCTGGCTTTTGGCCCTTCCTGCCTGGGGCGTTGCTGGCTTGGGTCTAACACTGTTATTTATCGGGGTATGGGCCGCAAAGCAGGCGGGGAAAGCTTGGGGCAAGGTTGATCATGGCGCCATCGTTATTGACGAAGTCTTGGGGCAACTCTTAGCGCTGGCACTGCCCTTTTACGTGCTAGATGCCTCTGCAATAAGCCTTGAATTTTTGCTGGTCGGATTCTTACTTTTTAGACTGTTTGACATTGCCAAGCCTTGGCCGGTTAGTCATTTCGATAATCATTGGAAGTCTGGCTGGGGAGTGATGCTGGACGATGTAGCCGCAGGTTTTTTGGCCGGATTGGGGGGGCTGCTCATTTTGCCGCTATTGGCTTAATCGCTTAATGTTTGCGCCGAACCATGGCTATTGCGAGATCTGCTAAGGGTTGTGCGCGGTCGCCGTAGGGGTTTAGGCAGGTTATTGCTTCAGCCAATAACCTTTCGGCTTCATTCTGAGCCTCTTCGAGTCCAAGACAACTCACGTAAGTAGATTTTTCCACGGCAATATCTTTGCCAGCAGTTTTTCCTAGGGTGGCACTATTTTCGGTCACGTCCAGTATGTCATCGGCGACCTGAAAGGCCAGGCCAATAGTGCTGGCGAATTGATCAAGACGCTGCATGTCTTGCGCGGTAGCGTTGGCACATACTGCACCTGAGAGTACTGCGGCTCTGAAGAGAGCGCCGGTCTTCTGCTCATGGATAAGGCGGAGCTGTTCGAATGTAGACGCCTTACCCTGTGCCGCCATGTCCAAGGCCTGTCCTCCAACCATGCCGTTAAAGCCCACGGCGTTTGCTATGAGTGTGATCAGTTTCAGGCGCGTGCCACTGGCTAGCCGTTCGTCTTCCGAGATTAAGGAAAAGGCTGCGGCCTGAAGCCCATCACCGATCAGAATGGCCGTAGCCTCGTCGTAGACCGTATGCACAGTAGGCTTGCCTCGGCGCAGGGCATCGTCGTCCATTGCTGGCAGATCATCATGAACCAGAGAGTAGGTATGGAGCCATTCTATGGCGGTGGCTGCTGAGGCGGCAGCGTCTTCCGCTCCTTCGCAAAGCATATGATAACTAGCCATGACCAAACGAGCCCGTAGCTTCTTACCGCCATTTTCAAGTACATACTGCAATGCCGCAGCCAGGCGCGGATCATCACAATGCAGCGGGGTTTCGGGTTGGTTCACATCACTCATGAATCTATGGGTTGGACCTGACCATCCTCTGTCACCATGGCGACGCGCTGCTCAGCAGCGTCAAGAACCTTGCCTGCGGTCGCCACCAAGGTCATTCCTTGCTCGTAAAAAGTCAGTGAGTCTTCGAGGGACACATCAGGGTCTTCTAATTTCTCGACAATATCGGCGAGCGTTTCCATCTGTTCCTTAAGTGATGGCGAAGCATCGTTTTCGTTGGCTGCTTTAGGCAAAGCATGACTCCTGATGGTTGTGGCATAGACTTTTTTGGTTTAACAGCGTCACGGTTAAACAATGTTTGTTAGGGCTTCCGCCGAAGCTGCCGTTAAGGTTCCAGCTTTAACAATGTCATCGCAGGTAAGTCCTGCCGCCCTGCGATTCTCGGTCTGACTTCCATGATGAATAAATGCATCTGGAATCGCGATATGACGAATCTCGATCTCAATATTGGCGCCTGATAAAAACTCAGCCACGGCACTGCCTGCCCCTCCTGCAAGGGCGTTTTCCTCTACTGTGATTAGCCGATCATGGGATCGTGCGACTTGCAGCAGCAGCGTCTCATCAAGGGGTTTGGCCCAGCGCATATCGATCAGTGTGGCTTTCAGAACTCTTGCCGCTGCCTCTGCCTCTTCTAACAAGACACCAAAATTGAGGATCGCGACGTTATGTCCAGTTCTCAGGGTTACGGCTTGCCCTATGGGCAGCGCAGTCATTTCTTCCTCAATGAGGGCGCCGGTTCCTGCACCGCGGGGATAACGAACCGCCGCGGGGCCATCGTGCTGATAGGCTGTGTGGAGCAGTTGGCGGCACTCGTTTTCATTAGAGGGACAGGCGATGATCATATTGGGAATGCACCGCAAATAGCTCAGGTCATAAACGCCATGGTGGGTGGCGCCGTCTTGTCCGACTAACCCACCGCGATCAATAGCAAAGGTAACGTCCAAATTTTGCAGAGCAACATCGTGGATGAGCTGGTCGTAGGCGCGTTGCAAAAAAGTGGAGTAAATAGCCACAACAGGTTTCAGCCCATCGCAGGCCATGCCGGCGGCAAGGGTGACGGCATGCTGCTCGGCAATGGCAACATCGTGGTAGCGACTAGGGTACTCCTGAGAGAACTGCACCATGCCTGAACCTTCGCACATGGCCGGAGTGATGCCGATCAAGCGATTGTCAGTAGCTGCTGTATCGCATAACCAACGGCCGAATACATCCTGATACTTTGGGGGCGAGGGCTTCTTAGAGGTGCTGGTATCTGGGTTGGCTTCAATTTTGTTAATGGCGTGATAGCCCACCGGATCACTCTCTGCTGGGCTGAAGCCCTTACCTTTCACTGTGCGGATATGGAGTAACTGGGGTCCCTTGAGTTCTATCATTGCCTCAAGTGTTTGCACCAACTGAGGGAGATCGTGGCCATCTAAAGGGCCGACGTAATTAAACCCGAGCTCTTCAAACAGCATGCCCGGTGCCACTAGACTTTTCATCTGCTCTTCAGTCTTTTTAGCAAAATCCCATGCAGTGCGCACGTGCTCAAGAATGCGTTTTGAGCCCTCTCGCAAAGCGATGTAGGTAGGGCTTGCCCAAATTTTGGCGAAGTAGTTGGCTAAACCCCCGGTGTTGTGCCCGATAGACATCTGATTATCGTTAAGTATGACCAGCATATTGGGTCGAACGTGCCCGGCGTGTGCGAGGGCCTCGAAGGCCATGCCTCCGGTAATAGCACCATCACCGATGACCGCCACGACTTTACGATCTAATCCTTGCTGATTGGCGGCGATTGCCATTCCCATGGCAGCAGAAATGCTGGTTGAACTATGTCCAACCCCAAAGGTATCGAAGCTACTTTCACTGCGTTTCGGGAAACCGGAAAGCCCCTCCGCCTGCCGGATGGTTGCAAGTCGCTCCATTCGTCCAGTAAGGATTTTATGCGGATAGGTTTGATGACCCACATCCCAAACGATCCTGTCTTCGGGCGTATTCAGCACGTGATGCAATGCAATGGAGAGTTCTACAACCCCCAATCCTGCACCAAAATGGCCGCCAGTCTGACTGACACTGAACAGCATATATTGTCGTACTTCATTGGCTAGAGTTTGTAAGTCGTCTTCGCCTAAGGATCGGAGTACCCCGAGGTCGGAGTTGATCTGCTCCAGCAGTGGTGTGATTGGTTTTACTGTTGGGAAAGTTGTTGTCATGTCAGGATGATAACCCATCTACAGGCACTTCAGTGGTGGGGCTTTTGACGCCCGCATAACCCAGTAAGCTTTCCTGAAGTAGTTTGCAGCCCTCTTTTCCCAAAGTTTTTCCATCGGGCCAAAATAACAGGGGATCAACCACGCCCTGATCGTTGGCCAGCAGGGTATTAATGTCCAAGAGACTGGTGCCAGCCCTGTTTACTATCCAGGTCGCCAAGCGGCCTTCAAAATCTTTTAGTGCCTGAGCTTCCGATTTTAGCGCCGGCGTAATGGCGGGAGGTACAACCACGAAGCTTGGTGCCACGCTCCAATAAGCGCGGAGAGTATCGATCTCATCGAGTGCGTTAAAGGTTGATTCCGCATTGCGCAAGCCGTCGCTGCTATCTAAAAACAGCACCATGGTAACGGGTCTATAGTGTGCCACGGCCCGCTCAAAACACTTGGCGATGGTGGCGGGGGTAAACAGTGGTGAAGCCTTTACGCGCAGCTGTTGAGGGGCTAGTTTTTTCGCTGAACGCATTTTCCACTCAGAGAATACAGAACCGCCAAGGACGAGAGTGGATGAGTCTTTACTGACCCTAATTTGATCGGTTTCCTCAAGAAAAATACGAACCCGTTCGCAGGAGGTATCAGAACTCTCAAGGGGTGGATCAATAGAAGTCACTATGGCAACGATAAGTGGCAGTGCAAGGATGGGTATGAGCAGCCAGGTGAAGCGCATAGACTCGTCTTCGGAATTAAGCTGCTGTTTCATGCGCCCCCTTTTAGTCTGCCCCTTTGTTGGTGCAATTAGGCCCGAATAGCCACAGAAAAACACTATAAAGGGCTTAATTTTGCCATTTATTTGAGATTAATGTGCAGACCTGCGCTAAAGTTTTGACCAGCGGAGCAAAAGATAGGCGATATGCTATACCAAAGAAAAATTTCTAAAGGCGATGCGTTGTCTGCCAAGCTGGGTTTTCAGCTGCAAACCACACGCTATGTCTTGGCTGGCACTCAAATGCTGGGTGTTTGTGGCGGTATGTTTTTGCTGTGGTACCAGTCTGTTCCACTGCCAACCCCCGCATGGGGCATCGGCATGTTGATTTTATCTTTTGTGCAGTCCATGCATATGAGTCAGGCGTTAGAAAAGCAGCGCCACATCACAGCAGTGGGTCCGGTCCTTAGGGAATTACTGGTCTCTGCAGCGATAGGCGGTTTTGCATGGTCTGCGACCATTATCTGGATGGGTGAATACCTCTCAAATGAAGTGCTGTATGCGCTCATTATGATCATGGTAATTATTAATGTTGCCACGGTAGCCGCGACTGCTGTGGTTCGAGAGTTTTATCTTGTATGGCTTTGTTCTTCGCTAATACCCGTTGCGTGTTGGCTGGCATGGACCGCTGACGCGAGGCCGTTTAACCTGATATTTGCCGCGGTACTTTGGGGCTTGGCAATTCTGATGGCGATTTTGAGTTACGGCATTAGCCGATCTTTTAGTCAGATGGTTGAGTCGGGCCTTGAACGTGAGGCTATGGCCAAAGATATGGCTGGATTCTCTGAGACGCTTCGCGCGAAAAATACCCAGCTTCAAGAAGCCAGAAAGCAATTGGCAGATCTTGCTAAGCTCGATGAATTGACGGGGCTTCGAAATCGGCGGGGCGCTGACAGAGCGTTCGATATGGAGGTCAGTCGCGCGCAGCGTGGCGGCAGTTCCATCGCCGTTATCATGATAGATGTTGATCATTTCAAAGCCTACAACGACACTTATGGCCACCCATCAGGCGATGACGTTCTAAAGCGCATTGCGGGTGTCTTGCGTTCTGTCACGGCGCGAGCGGGAGAGCTGGCTATCCGTATGGGTGGTGAGGAGTTTTTATTGCTGCTGCCCGGTGCGAATCAAGCCGATGCCTTGGTGGCGGGTGAGCGAATCCGTACCCGGATTATGGCACTAGAAATTGAGCACTCGGCCTCACCCTCGGGCTCAATAGTCACGGTGTCTCAAGGCGTGGTGGCCTGTATTCCCTCTATGACTACCGAGTTTAAACAACTACTAGAGGCGGCCGATAAGGCGCTTTACTCCAGTAAAGAAGGAGGCCGTAATACGGTGACGCTATCACCTTTCAGGCCTTAATCGCCCTCGGGGTTAGGTCCTCCCTCGCGCCGTAAGCGGCTGATTTGTCGCCGTTGATGTTTATCGGGACGGTGATCGGGTCTATTGAGACCCCCGGCAGCGCGTCGCAGCAAGGTTTCCCGCTCGCGACGGGCAATACTCTCGGCAGATTCTTCGTATAGCTCTTGGGCTCTTGACGCTGGGCCTCTCTGGTCGCTCAGACTTCGTATTGTGATGTCTTTTTCATCCCAACCTTGGCGTATTGTCAGACGATCTCCAATGGCTATCTCTCGACTGACTTTAACTCTTTGTCCCTCAAGTTGAACTTTGCCGCCCTCGATCGCGGCTTTGGCAAGACTGCGAGTTTTAAAAAATCGCGCTGCCCAAAGCCACTTATCGACGCGCACCTTGGTGATTTTGGTCTGTTTATCCATCAAAACTGGGTAGTCCCTTAAAGAGCTCATCAAAGTGGAGCACGGCTGGATAGCGGGTTTTTGCCCGCACACCTTGACCGCTGTCGGGTTGCCGAAGCGTAATTAGGTGCTTTACTCCGTAGGCTTCAGCTGACGCAAGGACCGACTCGGAGTCGTCAATAAATAAGGTGCGCTGTGGCTCAAAGGCGCTGGCCATTTGCAGCTTCTGCCAAAATGCTTGGTATTCTTTAGGTGCACTGAAGCTATGTGAGGTAAAAACTTTATCCAACCAAGGCTCAAGGTGCACTTGCTCTAGTTTGATACGCAGGGTGTCTGGGTGGGCATTGGTGACCAATACAACCTCACAGTGGCTAGCGCGCAACCTCCGGAGAAAATTTTCCGCCTCTGGCCGCCAACTGATGTTAGCAGCGTGCTGTTGTTTTAGCTGTGCAATATCGAACTCAACGATGCTTGACCAAAAGTCTAGACAGTACCAATTGAGATGCCCACTTTCTTTCGCGTGAATCGGGTTGAGAAAGGCTTTCGCCGCCGCAACATCGATCCCTTTGTTTTGGGCGTAGGTGGCCGGAACGATCTCGGTCCAGAATTCGGTATCGAAGCGCAGATCCAACAAAGTGCCGTCCATATCAAGCAGCACCGTATCAATGTTTGACCAATCCACGCCCAGAACAGATTTGTCGGTATGCACACTCAGTGCCATGGCAATGTTACCCTCTCTCACGATGGAGATATTAAAACACGCGTTCCCTCTGCCCCCGAAGTTGCCCTCTGGCTATAGCCCATTGCCCGGAGATTTAATCCCCAACGTGCTGACGCTCTTAGCGCGTACATCTGCAGCCTTGGTAGGCTATTACCACGACGCCGAGTCTGTAACGGTAGACCGGAAGGCAGATCGCAGCCCCGTTACAACCGCGGATCGTAGCGCTCACGCGGCCTTAGCCCAAGGGTTAGCGACGCTGACGCCCGACGTGCCCTTTTTATCCGAGGAGTCTAGTACCGAAGAAATACGCGAGCGCCGTGACTGGCGGATCTGTTGGATGGTCGATCCCCTCGATGGAACGCGGGAATTTTTGGGTCGTACGGGTGAATTCACAATAAACGTAGCCTTGATCGTTGATCACGTTCCAATCTTGGGATTCATCGCACAGCCAATTGAAAACCAGTGCTATTTGGGTATGCCTGGGTCTGGTCTTTGGTGCTGTGCCGGTGATGATTTTGAGCAGCTCACGGAACTTAACCCCAGTGTGACCCCAGGCAAAAATGTTCGCATGTCTGCCAGTCAGCGTCATAGCCCCCAGCGTGTTGCCGCGCTGATTGAGCTGTTGTCGGGTTCGGGATTGCCCGTAGAGCGCGTTAATGCAGGCAGTGCGCTAAAATTTTTTGCGCTCGTTGATGGTCGGGCGGATATTTATCCCCGAAGTTCACCCTGTTATGAGTGGGATGTTGCTGCTGGAGACGCGTTGGTCCGGGCGGCTGGTGGACAGGTGTTAACCGCTGAAGGTCTGCCCATGGCTTATAATCATCGCGACACACTCTTGGTACACTATTTTGTCGCGGCAGCGCCGTCTGGGTTGCTTTGGGTGCCCTTGCTTGAGGGAGCACATAAACTATTTAAAGAGTCACGCGATGCGCATGCGTCCAACGTTGTAGAGGGCCTTGGTAATGGCTAATGAGAACGATGCTGCAAATGAGGAGATGACCCCAGCCATGCGTCTGATGGTGCTTCAGTCAAAGCATCGTGGGCTCGATCAGAAAATCGCTGAGCTGCAGTTACAGCCCTACCATAACCAGCTACTTATTCAGCGGCTGAAGAAAGAAAAGTTAAGGTTACGAGATGCCATTGAACGCACTAAGGATGAAATGATTCCTGATCTTAATGCCTGATCCTAATGCCTGTAGACGTCAGCACAAGATCGCCCCTTCATGGGTGAGAAGCCACTCTTTGCGATCTAAGCCTCCGGCAAATCCTGTGAGGTCACCACGGCTACCCACAACACGGTGACACGGCAATACGATGGAAATCGGGTTGCGCCCCACCGCATTTCCAATTGCTCTGGGGCTCGTAGGGGGTTGAAGGGTTTCAGCGAGTTGTCCGTAACTTAATGTCTGGCCAAAAGGAATAGTCATTAATCGCTGCCACACGCGCTGCTGAAAATTCGTGCCCGCAGGTGCTACAGGTAAATCAAACGCGGTTAATCGCCCATCAAAATAAGCCTGAAGTTGCCTTACACATTCATCAAGTAGCGGACAGGAATTTGCCGTATCGGCTGTTGATGAAGCTCGATCGAGGTTCCAGCCGATACTCTCGACAGCCTCGGCGCTTCCCACAATGCTCAAGGGCCCGAGGGGGCTGGTAATTTCGATCTCGTAGGTTTCTGTTTCGCGCATTGTTTACTGATCTCCCGGATCCTTGGCGGTGCTAGCGTGTGCAGCGAACCCGGCTCCCGCTTGAGCGTAAAGGTTGAAGGCCGAGATGCCTAAAGAGTGTAGTTGCGCTGAATGCTCTTCATGCCGCACCACTGACGCTATATCACCGGAATACCCCATGGAACGAATGAGTTCTGCTACCAAAATATTTTCAGGGTGATTAGTGAGGGCCAGCATAACGACCTTTACCTCTTTTAGGTTTATTCGCACCCAAAAATCTGGGTCGGAAGCATCGGCGCAAATAACACGCCGCTGTTCCTGTTGGTGGTGAGTAGCCTTTTCCATTGAGGCCTCAACGCCCAGTAAGGCTTCACCTAAGCGAGGTGCTAGGGCCTCGTAAGCGCCGGTACCCACTCGACCCATTCCCAGAATGACTGTGTTGATGTTGTCGGTACGCTCATACGTGTGCAGTAACTGCACTGACCTATGGCCAAGTAGTTGGTCGCGGTGTTTTCTGTAAAAACCGTGGGAGGCCTTACTCATTGGTGCAGCCAATAAAAAACTAATGGCGAGGGCAATCGATAGCGTGGAGCTCCAGACAGGAGCAATCCACCCCAACCCAGCGGCGACAGAGATCACGATAAGCCCAAATTCACTGTGGTTGGACAGGGCGGCGGAAGCTAAAACTGCAGTCCTCGGTGTGGTGTGCAACCGTGTCATTAAGAAGAAGTAGAGCAAGGGTTTAGCTACAGATGCCAGGCCTAAGATAATTGCCACGCCAATAAGTATTGTTGGGGGCCAGCCGCCTAGACCAATGGACAGAAAGAAGCCCACTAGAAACAGATCTTTGAGTTGAGTGAGGTTGGCTGCCAGGGCTTTAGTTTTTTGCGCACCGGCTAGCATCGCGCCAATCAACAGGGCGCCAAGGTCGCCTTTCAATCCCACAAGTTCCGATAGCCCAGCGGCCCCAATAGCCAGTGCTAGCCCCAGCAGCGTTAGCAGCTCGCCATAGCCGCTTACCGACAGCAGTTTGAGGATAACTGGTCGCGCTGGAATGATAAGAAGTAATCCCAGGGCATAGACGCTGGGCACTTCTCCTGTAGTCACCGCCAGAAAGCCCACAGCTACTAAATCTTGAACAATTAATATGCCGATGGCGAGAACTGCGTGGCTCGACTGTAGCTCTCCGCGTTCCTGCAGGGTTTGAATCACAAACACCGTGCTTGAGAATGTGAGCGCGAACGCGATCAGAGCGGCACCCGCCAGTGACAGGTTAAGTACCGGAAAAGCTCGCGCAAGTCCGATGAGCAGTAGCAGCAAAAAGCCCTGAGAGACCGCCATGTGAATAAGTGTGGTACCCCAAACGTTGAGCTTTAGGAGCGCCTTAATATCTAATTTGAGTCCTATGGTGAATAGCAGCAGTGTGATGCCAAGGTCGGACAGCTGTCCCAGCCAGCTACCCGCAGCTATGCCAAGTTCATGTAGAACAAAGCCGGCCGCGAGATAGCCTATTAGGGCGGGAAGGCCTAGTGCACGGCTAGTTAAACCGCACAGGAGGGCAACTAAAATGATGAGCGGTTGTAAAAAATCAGCCATGGCGAGTCAAGGCACTCATCATCGGGGGGTTACCAACGCAAAGGCCACAGTGGTAACGAGGCAAACCTCAATTATGGCCATTAGCGAAGTGGCATTCCCCGCCGCTGTAAAAATATCCAGCCCCGCCAGCGCAACTAACAACGTTAAGACTAGGCTCAGCCTTGCAGTGCCCATCAAGCCTATACCTAGAAGTAACAAAATCACGCCTCGGCCCGCTTCTAAGAGGCTGATCACACTCAGTGGTACCACCCACAGGTTTCCTACGGCTAGGCAACCGGCAAAAATTGCAAGGGCGGTGGCGCAGTGGCGCGACACGCGACCAAAACCCAAGTTGACAACGCCATGCTCCTCACCAGAGTTTATTGGTGGTGTCGCTTTACTTATTTGTAATTTGGCCTTGTGCATGGGCTATAGCTTAGACTGACTTGGGCTCGCAGTCAGTGGTCAATATTAAAGTGGAGTTTTAATGGCCGATAACCCTCAAATCGTTGTGAATGATTGGCTCTCGAGCGCTGCTATAAGTGCCAATACGGCCGGCTTAGAGACGCTCGGGTTGCGTATTGAGGTTGAAAGAGAGATTGATTCCACTAATGCCGCTCTGAAGCGACGGGCTTTATCTGAAGACATTCATGGTGTGGCTCTCTTTGCAGAAACACAAACAGCGGGCCGTGGCAGGCTTGGTCGCGTTTGGGTCAGCCCCCCTAAAAGTAATATCTACCTGTCACTGGGTTGGCGGACAGGCCTCGAACCCCTAGAACTGGCGGGCCTCAGCCTAGCGGCGGGGTGCGCGATTGGCGAAGGGTTAGAGCGCAATTTTGGGCTAAAAATGCAGCTTAAATGGCCTAATGACTTGTACCTGGGTGGGAAAAAATGCGGAGGTGTTTTGATTGACCTTGTGCAGTCTTCGAATCAGGACTGGACGATCGTTGTGGGTGTAGGGCTTAACGTCGCAATGCCAAACTCTGGTGGCAATGACATTGATCAACCCTGGACTGATTTAGGTTCTCATTCAGCGGTCCCATTGACGCGTAATGAGGTGGGTGGGCAACTTCTTGGGGCTTTGGTGCCGCTGCTCTCGAGCTGGCAGGTTGGCGCTTTTAGCCAGTGGCGGGAATCATGGTCTCGCAGAGACCTGATGGCGGGACATCAAATTACTGTTCAGCAGGGAAACCATTCCATTTCTGGTCGAGCTGATGGTGTAGATCAGTCGGGTGCGCTGCGGGTCGTTACCAATGAAGGTTTAACGGTAGTTCAATCGGGAGAGGCGTCAATGTTGCGCAGCAAAGATCTATGAGCGAGTTATTAATTGACGTAGGCAATAGCGCCGCCAAGTGGGCCGTATGCCATGGTCTTAACCTAAAGTCACAGCGGCACAGCGGTAGTTTTTCGGACTTAGCTGAGGCTATGTGGACCGCTGCAAAAGACGACTCCACTGTTTGGATTGCGAGTGTCAGAGATGAGCAGTCTGATCAGGTCTTAGTATCGGAACTGCATGCCGTAGGTTTTTCCAACGTTCACCTTTGTGGCACAGCGCAGAAGGAAGACGGATTGCTCAACAGTTACGCGGAGCCCTCGCGTATGGGGGCTGACCGTTGGTTTGCCATGCTAGGCGCCCGAGCATGTAAACGGGGTCCGCTTCTCGTCATTGACGCCGGGAGTGCCGTTACCTGCGATTTGGTGGCAAGCGATGGGCGCCACCTGGGGGGTTATATTTTCCCCGGGCCAGCTCTTATGGAGGCTGCACTCCAGTCAAGCACCCAGAAGGTGCGTTATTCCGATAGCCTTAAACTTGCGCTTGACCCCGGTCAAAGTACGGCTGAGTGCGTAGCTTCAGGTATTTCCGTGGCCGTGCTGGGCGCCATTAAACAAGTCTGCGATCAATACCCAGCGCACCAAGTGATTTTTACTGGTGGAGCGGCATCGGGATTAAATGCTGTGGGCCTGGTTGGCGACTGGCGACCCGATTTAGTGCTCGAGGGATTATTAAGTCGTGCTCGCGGTACGGAAGTGGCTTTTGCCACTTGACCCGAGGGGTCGCTATCAGCACAATCTGCGCCCCGGACGGGAAATTAGGTTCGGCAATACGTTTTAGGCTGGCGTAGCTCAGTAGGTAGAGCAGCTGATTTGTAATCAGCCGGTCGGGGGTTCGATTCCTCTCGCCAGCTCCATTTAAATCAATTAGTTACAATTGATTGGCTCCACCCACCCCGGCGACTCCTGCGCTTCGGGGTTAATGGGGTGTTAAAAACAGCTGCACCGGATCTGATTTGGAAGCTGCTCGTCTGCGGGATACTGCACCCCCACACCCCTAGGGGCGAGACACCTCGCAGCCTAAGAGTCAATGTCAACGACCTATATAAAATTTTGCTGCTAGCAGCAGCCCCGTTAGCGCACCGTGGGGCTGAACGGCAGGATTGGCTGCAAGGTAGCCATAGCACCCCTGTAGATTCCTACCACTTAGCGTTATATCCAACATCATAGACACCCATCTATAATCGACGGCTTCTGCATACAGGTTGGCGTGATACGCACAGCCTCAAGGCGCAACGCTAGGCAGACTGGTTACATGGAGTGGCTAGGAATACTAAGGAAGAGAGAAGCGAGCATGAATAGAACGTCTGTCAAATACAGCGACCTCAACGCACGGGCCAAGGAGAACTACAACGCCGCACAGCTAGGCGCTTCACTCGCCCACTATGGATACTTCGCTATGAAGCTGACAGACGACTTCAACGGCGCTGATCTTATCGCCCTTCGTGAAGGTGAGCCGCCCATAATGATTCAGCTAAAGAGCCGGCCGACGATTGACCGCAAGTATATGGGTAAAGGTCTGTATATGAGCTTTCCGGTAGACGGTCAGTGGTGCGTGATACTGCACGACGACTTGGTAGAGTTATTTGGGATGCAGGGCTACTTAGGGAGCGCGTCATGGCGTGACAAGGGAGGGTATTCTATGAGCGCGCCTTCTCAGAGTCTGAGCAGCGCCCTAAGTCACTACATGCTTTAAGGATCTTCTACCGAAATATAACCGACGTTATCTGCACAAAGGTTGGCGTGATACGCACAGCCTCAAGGCGCGATGCTAGGCAGACTGATTGCATGAAGTAATCATAGCTACTCAAGGAGAGACATCAAATGATCAAACAAATCACATCGGTACTGATCTTTGTACTGTTGGCCGGATGCGGCGAATCTAAGGTCACCGATACAGCTAAAGACATCTATGGTGAATTAAAAGAGCACTCGCCTGAGTATTTGGAGGCCGTCGCTGGTGCTTACAGGACATCTCTGAAAATGACCTCTGGTCACATGGCAGCTGCAGCGCAAAAGTGGAAAGAGCGACCTGTGGGAATTTGCGAAATGACCGATGACGAAATGTTTGATTTTCTTGGTGGCGCAATGGCTGGTACTGCCTTTACAGGTTGGGTAGCGGGAGACTCCGTTGTCGCCTTAGTAACCTCAGCAGGCTCAGCTTGGGTTGTAATGCCTGCCGTCGCCACAGGTCTGGTCGCGGGTGCTGCTTCAGCAACGGCTGCCTACGGGGCCGTAAAAACCTACTGTATAGGCGCGCCAGACTCAGAGGCTAGTGCGGTTGATCAGACTCAGGCCTAGTTGTTACGCAACGCTTAAGTTGATCACTAACGCTTGTAGCCAGCCGATAGATTACATCCAATATCCAGCATGACTAGGGGAAAACTCTGTGAAGATTTCTGCATTTCGAATTGGTGGCTTTTTTGCTATCTCACTTGTTTCGATTGTCCCAATACTACTGTCAGCGTTTCTTTCGTTGAGTATTCTGGCAAGTTCAACGTTGAGTGGGCTAGCAACTAACTTTCTCTCAAAAGTTGGGGTAGAAACCACAGAAGCTGTACTCACCAAAAAAAACACACAGCTTACTAAGAAACTAAATCAAGGCAAGGCCGCAGCGAGGACAGCCCGAAAAAGCGTTGTAAAGCGTGCGACAAAAAGTGCGATAAGGAACATTGCCAGCATGCCAGCAGAGGCGATCCCGGTAATTGGTGTTGGAACGATCGCTGTTGTAACAGCGCTAGAGCTTGATGATATGTGCGCCATTATGGGGTTTGTGGATGATCTGACGGAGAGCATGGGCTTAGATGATCATGACGTGTCAGAAGTCCAAACCTACTGCCGCGACTGGAGAGATAAGCTAGAGAAAACAAGCCAGACACTTAAGTCAACTGAAACCTCAATGCGCCAAGGATGGGAGTCCAGTCAAGTTACCATCGGCGGCACGATTTATGAGGCATGTACCTCTTTTAACCTATGTGAAGAAGTGGGCCTGCCAAAACAAGAGCCTCCGTCATCGCAAACGCCCACGAGGGTACCGGCAAGCCTTCACGATGAAATGGTAAAGCAGACTACCGAATATATTGAAATCGTAGTGGACCTATGGCCATGGTAAAAAACAACAAGCGTGACATGTCTGTGCAAATTATTTTCTACTGTTGGATTTTTATAAGCGGTATAGCTCAGTCAGTAAATGCTGAGGAAGACGCTGCTTGCTGGCCTATGAAAAAATGCATTGAAAAAACCTCAGAATACAAAGGCACTTCAAGTGCCACTGACTTTCACCTCTGTATCGATGCGCCGTGCCCATCGCTAACGCGTCCATCGCTAACGCCAAGTGGCGGTAAAGCATTATGGGCCTGCCTCTTTGATAATCCCGGGCAGGAGGATTCACCTTTTGAACTCAAAGTAGATTCCGACAACATCCTCGACAAAGATAGCGTAGGACGTGCACTTGGTTTAAAAAATGGTGCAGATCTATATTGTAAGCACGGCCCGTCTCGGGAAGACCCCTTGGGC
>OCVR010001355.1_pt1 | contig 19665 bp, 14 predicted proteins | sample 1539091 | NCBI WGS metagenome assembly OCVR01 (sample SAMEA3355530, study PRJEB22509) | marine metagenome | biome: marine; feature: coastal ocean; material: water | place: USA | collected 2010-08-07 | depth 16 m | reverse complement strand
CCTTGCCAGTGTAATACCCCATTCCGGTGTTTCCCCCAGTTGATCTTCAAGGCTATACCAACGATCCAAAGCACCTTCAATATCATCGCGCCTGAGTTCCAGTTGCATCGCATAGCGCTGAAGTTGGGGGTTCAGGCCCAGCTTGCTGATGGCCATATCTAGCAGCGCAAGCGCGTTGTTTATACCTGCAGGTTTTGTGGCGGCCAGCAGCCGCACTGCGGCCAGGTATTCTCCCGGTTGCGGATCTGGCGAGAGACTAAAATAGGTGTAGTAGCTTTCGTGCGCGAGGTCGAATTGTTTTGCCTCTCCCGCAGCCCGCGCTCGCAATAAAAACGCTGGTGGGTAGTTCGGGTAAGCACCAATGTAGGTATCGATATACTCCAATGCCTTTTGGTGGTCACCGCGGCGGTAGTAAAGTTGACCTAACTCGAAGGCGACATCTTCTTTACTACTCAGGGTTTCAGCCAACCTAAGGTCCCGCTCGGCTTTGTCCCACTGACCAGACCTACTGTAAAGCGCCCCTCGAGCGACAAGCAAAGCTGCCTCCGCCGGGCTTTTTTTGATGATAGCATCCAGCTCAGCAAGCGTGCGGTGGTCTCCGGCATGCGCTTGCACATTTCCGCCTGACACCAACGCAATGAAAGCAACCGCCCAGATCAGCAGTACTGGGTTTCTCAATTGCGCCTAATAGTGAAATAGTCGAGCACCTCGCCATGCTCATCGACAAAACGGGACGTCAGTGTGCTCTTCGATGCGTCCAGAACAATCGATCCTTTACGGGCGATACCGTTTGACTCATACCCAGGCGCGGTCTCGCTGAAGGTTCTATGCGCAGGATGCTGCAACCAGTTAGGCAGTGTACATCCCATCACCTGGCCTTCAGGACAAGGTTTCTTCTCGTCGGCCTTCCCTGCGTTACCGGCAACTGTATAAACCGCTCGATTTTGTGCGCCGCCTTGCTCATAGGGCTCACTGCCCTGACCTAATGCCGGGTTTCCGTCGGCATCCAACAACGCATTACGGGTTGCATCAAAAGAATCGGACATCCCGTAATGCCCTCTCAAGTACCAGGATCTCTCGTACGAATGCGAATGTCCGCTGTAGATAACATCGACGCCGTAGTTTTCAAAGACCGGCGCAAACGTCACTCTCATATCAATTTCGGCCTGTTCCCTATCGGAATCATGATTCTCACCCTTGGTGTAAGGTGGGTGATGGAAAATAACAATAGTCCAGTCCGCTGTATTCGCGGACAAGTCGTCTACTAACCAATCCCGCATCGTCGCTCTGAGTGCTTCATCGCGATTAGTCAGTTGTGAATCAAGACTGACGACGTGCACATTGGCATAATTGAACGAGTAATATTGCTCTGTACCACTTGGGACGCCACCCATCTCACCTTTGCTCGGCAGCGAAAAAATATTCAGATAGGGAAAGCCAGAGGCATCGGGGCCATCGCCATCACTGTCATAGGAGTCCGGGTCTGATGATTCACTAATACCACCCACGTTCATCATGACAGGGCCTGCTTCACAGGTCGGTATTTTCACAAAAGGACAAATATCAAACGGCAATCCAACACCCATCTCATGATTACCAATCGTCGGCCAGGTGGCTACTCCCTGAATAATATCTGTGTAGACGTCGAAAAAAGCGCCTTGCCATTGTTCATCTGTCCCCTCTAAATAGGCGTTATCACCTAGTAGCAACAATAAATCTAAAGGCTCACTAGCCGCTTGCGACGCGTTGTACTTCAGGAAGCCGTTCATCACGTCAATGGCTTCGCCCTTATGGCTGTAGCGCCCGGCAAAGTTTTCGGTCTCAGTACCGGAGTCTCCTAGTAACCAAATATGCGTGTTGCCATCTTCAGGTACTGCACCTGGCATCGGGGCAGTTCTAAACATCATAACGGCTTTTTCTGGCGCGGCTTTCTGAAAAGCATAGTAGTAGTTGGTGTCAGCGCTTAGGCCTTGAAGTTTTGCGATTTTGTGCTGCGCATCGACGCTCGCAGTGACGTTCTGGGTCAAGGCACCAGGCTTTTTACCAAACCAGATCGTGTCAGGCCCATCTCTCCATTTGACCATTGCACTATCGAAAGAGACCTGCTGAAGAAAAATGCGGCCAGGCTCAGCTGCGGATTCCTGTCGGACGATCGATGTGTCGTCAGCCTGCGCGGCAACACTAAAGACGAAGGGTAAAAGAGCTACACACAACAGTCCGGTTAAGTGGTTTCTAAACATGTATTTTTTCCCTGTGTAGGACAACGAGTGGTTACCAACCCTTGGATTGAAACCTAAACCACTTCATGCCTGATTTGAAGCTCTGCTTTAATTGAATGATTAAGCCGATCCGAACGAATGCCGAGATACGGTTCATCCAGTATGTCGCACGATTTAACTAATGCGCTGGCCTGAGTAACTTGCTCCAAGAAGAGACGGTGAATTTATTCACCGTCTCTAACCTTTAGAGTGCAAACAGCAATGACAAGAGTTCGTATCTTCTTGTTGAACTCTATAGCCCTCCAATTTTGACCCTAGAGAAAAGCTTTCATAGGTCGGCCTTTGGGGGAGCCTTCATTGCAGCAACATTTACAGGCTGTACCGGAAACCTACCATGTATCGCTTTCCGTATGCTTCGGCCTGGTTCGGATTCCAGTCCTTACCGGTATAACGCATATCCGTTTCATCCGTGAGGTTGTTAAAGTTCGCGAACACAGAAATGTTGTGACCGATCAGCGGCGCCAGGTCATAACGCAAAGACAGGTCCACTCGTTCTTGTTCATCCCAGTAAATTCCGGTAGGTGTTCCCAATTGACCTGCTTCTGTCTCATCAAGCCACGCGTCACGATAACGGTAGCTAAGACGAGCAGAAAGCCCATGATTTTCATAGAACACTGAGAGATTGTAATTCGTATCTGACTGACCAGGTAACGCGAAATCTACTCCCTCAGGGGTCGTGTACTCGGAATCAATTAATGTCAAGTTTGCTTCGATACCAAAGCCCGACAGGAAACCATCCATATAATTATCGAGTCTGCCTGTGAAAGCCAATTCTATACCGTTCAACTCACCATCTTTGCCGTTGCCGAATGCGGTTAAATCCCACAATTCACCTGGTTCGGCAATATCAGAGTAGATGCTACCCAGTACCTTCTCTGCTGATGAAGCTATCACATTATCTATGGCACGATGAAAAAGGGTGACCGAAAGGACACTTGCGTCCGCAAAGTACCATTCATAGGCTGCATCAATTCCCCATGATGTTTCTTCTTCAAGCTCAGGGTTACCACCACCGATCGCCTTGCCTATCGGATCGATAGCCGCGGCAGCCCTAGCCTCTATATAAGAAGGGCGACTGATTCCTGTGGAAAAAGACAGTCGGAGTTTCGCATCCTCGCGGAAGTCCCAGTTGATATGCGCGCTCGGCAGCACATTGGTATAGCTATTTTTGAACGACAAGGGCTCAAATTCCGTCCCAACCAGCTTTGAACCCACCGTTTTATATTCAGTATCTTCTATACGAAGACCAAGGATAATGTTGCCCCAGTCCTTGTCGATAGTCTGCATTGCATAGACCGAGATGATCTCCTCTTCAATCTCAACTCTTCCATCATCGGGGAAGTCTCCTCGCGTAGAACCCAGGGCTGTTAAGGCGTCGAAAATACCTTTATTGTCTGCATAGTAGCCGCCAACGGTATTGTTGAAGTCAGTATCCCAGGGGCCTTGGTCAAATAATCCAACATCCACACCGGGCAAACCTTTTACAACGAGGTCTAGCGGCGCTCCGCCACCTGAGGCATCCCGCGTATCGAACTTGGCACCGAACTTCACCACGCCCCATTGGTTGGCGCGAGAAAGGTCGAATTTGACCTGATCAGTTTCAGTTTCCAGACCGCCGACAGCATCGATCAGAAGATTGGTACCGTATCCAAGGTCTTTCAGATTCTCATCGAAAGTCACAATGGGTTCTTCGGGGTCGGATACGTCATAGAAAACATTACTGATCTGACCGCCACCGATTAAGTAGGGTATTGGCAGATAAGTATCAAACAAGGTTTCGATGTTGCTGTATTTAGCCTCAATGTCCCACTCACCAAAAGTAAACTCGGCGCCAATCGTGTTGACATCAGTCTCGTTCGTGTAAATGCCGTCTTCAAGCAGTCGCCTTACATTTCCGCTTGCGATTGTACCGCTTTGGGCGGTATCCGCACCTGGGAAATAAAAGTTCCACTGATTTCGTTCTTCTTTATCAGTAAATTCCGTGTTCAAAGAGCTGAAAAACACCCGACCACCGCCGTCCAGATAGTATTCCAATGTCCCACCGAAAGCGTTGTCTTCACGCTTTACACGGTAATTCCGAAATGAGATGTCATTGGGGATCAATGCCCCGTTTGTGCCCGAATAATCCGATTCCCGGTTATCCGTAATCTGCTCTCGCAGGTTTTCTGAGCCATAAACCACAAATCCAAACTGATCATTTGAGAAGGAAACTCTTCCATTGAGTTTTTCAACGTCGCCGCCGCCCAGATCCTGTTCTCCAACGCCAGCTTCTAATGAAAAACTCCACCCATTAACATCCGAAGGCAAAAAGGTTTTGACATTAATATATCCGGAAATCGATTCGCCTGGCATATCAGCCGTTATAGCCTTATTCGCGACAACCTGGGACGTGATTACCGTCGGGTAGGCGTCGAATCTTGGTACGCGGCCATTCTCCACGCCCGGGATATCAACACCATCGAATGCTGTCGTTGTATAGCGTTTGGGTGCGCCCCGAAAGCTGACGTAACGAGCTTGACCCTGATCACGCTCTATGGCTATACCCGGCACTCGACCCAGGGCATCCGCAAGATTTTGGTCAGGGAACCTACCCATAGCATCTGCAGATATAACATCGGCAACGTTATCCGCCATTCTCTTCGCATCAAGAGACGATTGTGTACTCGCCTTGATCGACTTGCCTACCACCACCACTTCTTCGATTGCTTCCTCAGCTACCGCGTTGAAGGCCTGAGCCACCACTACGATCGACAACAGTATTGTTACAACATTTTTCAGAATCACTCTAACTTTTTTCATTTAATACCCCTCCGGGAAATGTAGTCCAGTCCAGAAAAACAACAATATAGAGCACCAAAACACATCCCGAAGCGGAATTCAACTTTCAGCTCAGTGTGGCGCACCATAAACAACGGTCGCTTGAAGGCTCGCTGACACCGCGACGATCAAGAGACAAATTCGAAACTGTCACCTGACATGCTACACAACTCCTATCGATCTGCCAACCATGACCTCAATATCTATCAAAGGGTTACCATGGAGTCGGACAGGTATTTTTTAACGATGACCCCTAATCGGCTTACATTTAAAGGTCTTTGCCAGCAGCCGGCAAAAAAACGGCGCTTTCGCACCGCTTTTTATTCGCCAGATCAACGCCCATGCAGGATCACTCGATGGAAATTCTCGACAGGTTCTTTTCCACTGTTGACTGGCCAACGCCCTTTACCGAAGTAAGTTCCTGGGCTGAGTAGAAACGGCCGTACTGATCACGGTAATCCACAATCGCCTGCGCTCGTGAAATACCGATTCCTACCAGCGTGTTGGCAATAGATGCCGCATCGGCCTCATTAACGTTGACTGTCATCACATCGCCACCTGGCTGACCCGAAAGGTCATTGGCCTGCGCGACGCTACCGAGACAAAGAACAAGGACTGCGAAAATAGCAGCTGTTATGTTTTTGGGCTTCATGATAATACTCCTGTTTATGTTGGGTTGCTTTGAATGCAGAGTGAAAGTAACAACACTCGAAGCATGGCGGAGTAGGTTATTTCTACTGTCGGTGTAGGTGGGACTACCCAACGGTTGGCAGAGAAGAGATCTCTCCACTTCGGTCGAGATGACGTTTAGTAGAGGTGCCATTTGGTTGAGATGACGTCTGGTAGAGATGGCACTTGATTGAGTCGACAGGAGGAGGATCGGCGACACCGCTGAAAATCACGATGACGGGAACCTGAACTACTCGCCTTCGAGCCCGAAGATCGGTTCTATGGTTGCCCAGTCTTTGCAAACCGGACAGTGCCAGCGCATTCGTTTGCCTTCGAAACCGCAACCATTGCAACGATAGGCAGGTTTGTCTGCGACCAGGGCTTCGGCGAAGCTTCTAAGAATAGCCAGGTTTTCTTTTGCGACCCCATGGGTGTTATCAATGTGCAGGTCAATCAACTGAGTGAGACCACGAATGCTTGGATTCTTTTTCAGGTGGCTGGCAATAAACTTGGCAACCGCTTCGTCACCCAGTTCGTCACGGATGCTCTTTGCCAACATCAGCACGATTGAAATTGACGGGGTGAGGTCCAGACAGGATGTCAGGTACTGGCGCAGCTCTTCCTGTGGCCGTTGGTCCAGTCGAAAGGCATCCTCGAGGGTTTCCAGAGACTCAGGCACATAAACCGGATCCTGGTCACGTATTCGTGTCAGAGCCGCAATAGCGTGGTCATAGTGCCCTTCTTCAACATCAATTCTGCCACGAACCAGAGATGTCCTCGGGTTATTAACATCGTGGCCAATAGCTTCCCTGACTGACTCACGCGCAGATGACAGTTCACTTCTGGCGAGCAGTTCTTCTGCTAGTTCGCAGTAGTAGTGGGATATTGCCTTCTCATAGTGATCCACGGCACCACCAACGGCCAGCAACTTGGCGACTTCTATCGCCTGCAACCATTCCTTCTCACGCTCATAGATCTCCAGAGTAATTTTCAGGCTCTCTCGCCTGATCGAATCCGATTTGCCAGTTTCAGGCTCCTGGCTGAGTTGAACACAAAGTTCCTCTGCACGATCCAGCAGTCCTGCCAACAGGTAATCCCGAGCGAGCTCCAGCTGGACTCCCTGCATATCCTCTTTGGATAACTCAGCGTGGGCCAATATGTTTTCGTGGACGACGACAGCTTTGTCCAGCTCCCCTCTTCGCCTGAGTAACCCACCCAATGCGAGATGGGTTTCCAGCGTGTCGCTATTAACCTCTAGGTTTTCAATGAAAGTGGTTACCGCCCTGTCGGGCTCTTCGTTGAGCAGGTAGTTCAGGCCCTGGTAGTAATTCGGGCCGACTATTTCTGACGTTTTGGCGCGGTCGCGCCTACCAAGCAACCAACCTATACCAATAGCCCCAACAATCAGTACGTAAAGTATGAGGTTATCCATAATCGACTATTTTGTTTCCGTTGGGACTTGTGAAACGGGCTCGGCTCTTGCCTGATCCAGCTCCTGAGTTCTGCCAGCTGCAGTTTTTCTTGCGCGGCGAGCATCCATTCGCAGGCGAGTATTAGAAACCACATTAAGCAGGTTGCCGAAAATAACGCCGACGACGAAAGCGGAAATCATCCACCAGGAAATCGGCCAAACGGGGGTTTCATATTCAAGGAACCTGAGGGCGACTTCGGCGCTATTGTCAGCAGCAGCGAGCAGGGCAACCAGGAAGGCCACCAGCGCGATAAATATGAAAAGTGTTTTTTTGATGAAGCCCATGAAGGGGTCCTTTCAATCACATGGGGGAATTCTACAACGAATGGGGATTTTGCGCTGCTGCGCGTGTTCTTGGCTATCGTGGCATCGCCGATCTTGGTCCAGCAATAAAAAAGGCGACCTAAGTCGCCCTTTTGTTCTACTACTGACTAGAACTGCGCAGGTGTTTCTTCTGGCACTTCCACTAACGAAAGGTTCACACGTTCTCGCAACTCCTTGCCTGGCTTAAAGTGCGGCACATATTTACCTGCAAGCTCTACCTTCTCGCCGGTCTTAGGGTTACGCCCCAATCGCGGTGCCCGGTAATGTAGAGAGAAACTGCCAAATCCTCGAATCTCGATGCGCTCACCTACGGCAAGCACTTCGACCATATGATCGAGGATCATTTTCACAGCAAGCTCAACGTCTTTGGCAGACAATTGACCCTGAACTGCAGCAATTCTCTCTATCAGCTCGGACTTCGTCATGCTTACACTTAAGGCTTGGCCTCCTCATCGGTACCGGTGTCCATCTGCTGCTTGATCAGGTCACCAATAGTAGTTGGAGCCACATCTGACTCTTTCTCACGATGCTCCCTGACAGCTTCCTGTTCATCAGCCACGTCCTTGGCTTTGATGGAAACACCCAGCGTACGATTCTTTCGATCAACCGAGATAATTTTAACTTCAATCTCGTCGTCTACCTTGACCGCGTTTCGAGCATCTTCAACCCGATCGACACTGATTTCAGAAGCTTTCAGCACTGCTTCAACTTCTTCAGCCATCTGCAGGACAGCCTGCTTGGCGTCAACCTCTTTAACCTTACCGGTGACAATCGCACCACGCTCATTGACAGCAATATAGTCATTGAACGGATCTTCTTCCATCTGCTTTAAGCCGAGAGAAATACGCTCGCGTTCAGCGTCAATAGACAGGATGATCGTTTCAATTTCATCGCCCTTGGTGAATCGACGCACCGCCTGCTCACCCTGCTCGTTCCAGGAAATATCAGACAAATGCACAAGACCATCGATGTTGCCGTCCAGACCAATAAAGATACCAAAGTCCGTGATGGACTTAATGTAGCCCCGAATCTTGTCACCCTTGCTATGGAGCACAGAAAATTCTTCCCATGGATTACCCTGGCACTGTTTGATACCGAGAGAAATTCGACGACGTTCTTCGTCGATATCCAGGACCATGACTTCAACCTCATCACCTACCTGCACAACTTTGCTTGGGTGGATGTTGCGATTGGTCCAATCCATTTCAGAAACGTGCACCAGACCTTCGACACCCTCTTCGATCTCTGCAAAACAACCGTAGTCTGTCAGGTTGGTCACACGAGCCATGGTGCGGGCACCTTCAGGATATCGCTGGGTAATAGCAACCCATGGATCTTCACCGAGCTGCTTGAGCCCAAGGGATACGCGGTTACGCTCGCGGTCAAACTTGAGAATTTTAACGTCGATCTCGTCACCGACGGCAACGATCTCACCTGGATGCTTGATTCGCTTCCAGGCCATATCTGTAATGTGTAGCAGGCCGTCAACACCACCCAGGTCAACGAACGCACCGTAATCGGTAAGGTTCTTGACGATACCTTTGACTTCCTGGCCCTCCTGCAGGGATTCCAGCAGCGCTTCGCGCTCTACACTGTTCTCTGCTTCAAGGACTGCCCTTCTTGAAACGACAACATTGTTACGCTTTTGGTCCAGCTTGATTACCTTGAATTCCATTTCCCGGCCTTCAAGCTGTTCGTTCTCACGAAGCGGCCGCACATCAACCAGTGAACCAGGCAGGAATGCCCTGATATCCTGGATCTCAACGGTGAAACCACCCTTGACGCGACCACTGATCAAACCGTTAACGACTTCCTGCTTCTCGTAGACGCTTTCGAGCATCATCCAGGATTCGGCGCGTTTCGCCTTTTCCCGTGACAGACGTGTTTCACCGAATCCGTCATCCACTGCATCCATAGATACCTGAACTGTGTCGCCAATTTCGACTTCCAGTTCTCGACTATCGTTAAGGAATTCTTCTCGGGGGATGACACCTTCGGATTTGAGCCCGGCGTGTACCGTGACCCATTCACTATCAATGTCTACTACGACTCCGGTGATGATTGCACCGGATTTCATATCTATTATTCTTAGGCTTTCTTCAAAAAGCTCTGCAAAACTCTCGCTCATTCAATGACTTCCTGGGCTTTCGCCCTACGTTCTCCACGGTTCCAACACCCGCAGGCCTGATTAAAGTAAGGTTGATTCGATTGCCCCCTGTTTGTCGCATAAATCTTGCGAACGCTTCAGGGTGTTGGTGCCCTCGATCAACCCAGTTTTTCAGTCACGATAGCTTTGACATTTTGTAGGACTTCTTCGATGTCCATGTCGGTGCTGTCGATAACGAAAGCATCCTCTGCGGGTGTAAGGGGAGAGACCGATCGGTTCATATCCCGCTCATCCCGAGCCTGGATGCTCTGAAAAAGGTCGTGCAGGTTAACACCCATACCCTTATGTATCAACTGCTTATAGCGCCTCTCGGCCCTCGCCTCAGCAGAGGCCGTTAGATAGATTTTGACGTCTGCTTCAGGGAAAATCGTAGTTCCCATGTCCCGGCCATCGGCAACCAGGCCCGGAGCCTGTCGAAACGAGCGCTGCAGTTCAAACAGCCCATCACGCACGGCCGGTAATGACGCCACCCGGGAAGCATCGACTCCGGCTTCATCAGTGCGAACTTCATGGCCGACCTGATCCCCGAAAAGCGTTATTTCCAGGGGGTCTTCAGGATTCTTAGTGGCTATGAATGCCACATCAAGCCTACGGGCGATTTCGCCAAGTACTGCCTCGTCCAAAGGCGAGTTTTCCAATGCTATGCTGGCCCGTCGTGCCGCAATTCCAACCAGCCGATATAGCGCTCCGCTGTCGAGCAGATGAAATTCATATTGGGTAGCCAAGAAGTTGGCGACGACGCCTTTGCCTGAGCCACTGGGGCCATCCAAGGCAATCGTTGGCACATGGTCTGTCATTTTTTGCTCGGGCCACTTTTAGACCGGGCTATGGCCTGAATATTAGAGAAATGATCCCTGGCTACCTTGGCCCTACTAAGCACATCCTTAATCTGATCCGCTTCCCCGGACTCGATCAACTGTTTCAGCGTCTCGAGCTTCAAAAGGTACTGATCCAACACCTGCACCAGCGGTTCCTTGTTAGCCTCAAAGATATCACTCCACATGGTGGGGTCTGACGCGGCGATGCGCGAAAAGTCGCGAAAACCCCCGGCGGCGTATTCGAATACCTCCAGGCTGTCCCCTCCGGCAGAAAGCGTATCTACCAGGGCATACGCTAGCAGGTGAGGTAAATGGCTGGTTTGTGCCAAAACGTCATCGTGGTGGGACACAGACATTCTGACAACCTCTGCACCCAGCCCATTCCAGAGTTTTTCAACCCTCGCTATCGCCGCTGGGTTAGAGGCCTCTCCCGGTGTCAGAATCACTTTGTGCTGGCGAAACAGATTCGGGTCGGCGGCTACGACACCCTGTTTTTCAGATCCGGCAATGGGATGACCCGGAATAAAATTCTCAGGCAGCTCGCCAAAAACACGCCGCGCAGCTTCAACGGCGATGCCCTTCACACTGCCAACATCGGTAATTACCTGATCCTTGAGATCTATGTCACGCAGTACCTGTTCCATCGACTGCACCGGCACTGCCAGGACAATGAGATCAGACTGGGCAGTTGCTTCGTTAATATCGGCGGCGATGCTATCGATGATGCCAAGGTCATGCCCAAGCGCCAGACTAGCCGCATTTGGGTCCCAGGCACACACAGAAGATGCCAGCCCCTGCTGCTTAATACCCGCGGCAATGGAACCACCAATGAGACCAAGGCCGATCACCGAAACGCGTCTAACGTCCTGTTTTATCTGAGGGGACTCAACCATCTTGCTTCAGGTCAGCGCTAAGGGCTTTTGATTCACTTCCGCTAAGGGCTTTTGATTCGCTTCCGCTAAGGGCTTTTGATTCGCTTCCGCTAAGGGCTTCTTTCACGCTTCCGCTAAGGGCTTCCTTACCCCCGCTAAGGGCTTTTGATTCGCTTCCGCTAAAGGCTTCTTTCACGCTTCCGCTAAGGGCTTCTTTCACGCTTCCGCTAAGGGCTTCTCTCACGCTTCCGCTAAGGGCTTCTCTCAAACTATCGATGAACCGCATATTTTCTTCCGGCAGCCCGATCGTCACTCTGAGGTGATTCGGCATGCCGTAAACACCAATAGGCCGGACAATGACGCCTGCGCGCAGCAGGCCTTCATAAACTGGCATCGCATCGCGCCCACAATCGATCGTCAGAAAGTTACCGACCGAGGGAATGTAACCCAGCCCAAGCTGGTCACAAGCATCCGTTAGCATTTTCATGCCTTCATTATTAATCCGGATCGACTCCTGAAGGTGGGCTTCGTCATCCAACGCAACCAGTGCCGCGGCAAGGGACATAGCATTCACATTAAAAGGCTGGCGAACCCTGTTCATCAGATCAGCGATATCCGGGTGACTGACGGCATACCCAATCCTCAGCCCCGCAAGCCCATAGGCCTTGGAGAAGGTTCGAGTCACAATCAGATTAGGATAGTTGCCGACAAGCTCAAGCCCGTTGGGATAGTCAGGCTCAGAAACATACTCGGCGTAGGCTTCATCCAACACAACCAGAACTTCTTCTGGCACAGCATCAAGGAAACTGAGCAGACTTTGCTTGTTGACCCAGGTACCGGTCGGGTTGTTGGGGTTGGCAATAAAGACAATCCTGGTTTGGTCACTGATGGCCGCCAGCGTTGCCTCAAGGTCCTGCCCGAAGTCGATGGCCGGTATGACGGTTAGCTTGGCACCAAGCGATTTGGTCACCAGCGGATAAACGACAAAAGAATGCTCCGATACGATTGATTCGAGTCCAGGCCCCAGAAACACCCTGGCAACCAACTCGAGTACGTCGTTTGAGCCATTGCCCACGGTGACCATCGCAGGAACAATGCCCAACCTGGCCTGCAACTTATCCTTTAACTGGTAGGCGCTCCCATCCGGGTAGCGGGCCAACTCTGCCAGTTGGCCGGCAATACTCGCCGTAACAACGGGCGAAGGCCCCAGAGGGTTTTCATTACTGGCGAGCTTGATAATGTCGGCGATACCGAGTTCCCGCTCAAGCTCTTCAACGGGCTTTCCGGGTTGATAAGGTGACAGCTCAGTAATACCTGGCTGCGCCAGTTTTAGAAAATCGACCATTTAGCTAGATCCCATCCCTAACGTCGTGTTCTCCAACATTAAAATACGCCTATCAAATAATGTTAATTAATAAATCAATCACCTGACGGGAAATAGCCACCGCGGTGCATGTTGCTCGGACAGGAACCCCTCTACAGCCTTCCTATCTTGCGTGGCTAATAGCTCGCGGGTAACTGCCGAGCAGCTTGACTTCGAGTGCATCGGAGTCAATTTCGCCAAGGACAGTTTGAACCAGCTCATCTTCCCTGTGGCCATCGAAATCAATGAAAAAGACATATGACCACATGCCCGTGCGGGAAGGACGCGTTTCGATAGAAGTCAACGAAACACCATGCCTGTGGAACGGTTCCAGCAGCTTATACAAGGCCCCGGGCTGGTTGTGGGTAGAGACAACGATGGAAGTCTTGTCGTTACCACTGGGTCCAATGTCTTCCCGCCCGACGACGATAAAACGCGTGGTGTTATCTGACTCATCTTCAATCTGACGAGACAGAATATCCAGGCTATAGATTTCTGCGGCCATTTCACCAGCGATGGCGGCGGCATCTTTTTCTTCCGCGACTCTTCTGGCAGCCTCGGCATTACTGGAAGCAGTCAGTCGTTCCACGGTTGGGTAATGGCCATTCAGCCAACGACGACACTGACCAAGTGTTTGCTGGTGGGAGTAGATTCGTTTTATGTCACCGGTTGATTCGGGCGACACCATCAGGTGATGGTGAACCCTGACCTCTACCTCACCACAAATACGCAGATTAGAATCGAGAAAGTTGTCCAGAGTGTGGTTAATCACGCCTTCCGTTGAATTTTCCACCGGTACGACGCCGTAGTTACAAGATTCGGAAGTGACTTCCCGGAAAACATCATCAACCGTTACCAATGGCATGCCCAGGACAGAGTCGCCGAACTGTTTGAGTGTCGCCATCTGGGTAAAAGTCCCTTGAGGACCGAGGTATGCCACCTTTAACGGTTCTTCAAGCGCCAGGCAAGCGGACATGATCTGCCGATAAACCTGGGTGATTTTCTCGCTGGACAGTGGGCCCTGGTTGAGCTCGGTCATTCTGCGCAGGACCTGGGCTTCACGTTCCGGGCGATAGAAAACCGGTGCCTCACCGCCCGATTCCCGAAGTTTTACCTCTGCAACATCAAGCGCGCAGCGCGCACGTTCGTTCAGCTTCTTCAGTATTTCATCATCGAGCTGATCGATCCGGTCGCGCAGATCATCAAGGTTAGTTGTTTTATCGGAATCAGTCATTTTGGGGGTCGGTGTAAAGTCCCGGTGTAAGCAACCGGAGTGTATTCGGGATCGGTTTAGCCGTGTTCGACATTCAAGGTAATGCCGTATTTAACAACTTAGTCATGAGCAATACAACGAAACGTGTTTTACCCTGGCACTTTACTCCGACCCCTCCCCTTCGTCATCATCTTCATCAGCATCATCGAATTCAGCGCCTTCTGGTTCGTCGACCGCCGCCATGCCCACCAGGTGCTCATCGCGAGTCAGGTTGATCAATCGGACGCCCTGGGTATTTCGGCCCTGTGTGGAGACCTGATCTGTTGGGATACGTACCAACGTGCCCTTGTCACTAATCAGGATAGCTTCATCCCCGGGGAAAACCTGCACTGCGCCGACCACATCGCCGTTACGTTCGCTGGTTTTCATACCAATAACGCCCTGGCCACCGCGACCAATCACGGAGAATTCCTCGATCTTGCTACGTTTACCATAACCCTTGTGACTGGCAATCAGGACAAGTCCGTCTTCATCGGGAATCATCAGGGAAATTACTTTCTGGTCAGCTTTCAGCTTGATTCCCCGAACACCTCGCGCCGTTCGCCCCATTGCCCGGACATCTGATTCCTTGAATCGGATAACCTTGCCGCCGGAACCAAATAACATAACGTCACGGGTACCGTCGGTTATGGCTGCGCTAACAAGCGTATTGCCTTCGTCTAATTCGATCGCTATCAGACCTGTGCTTCGCTGACGCGCAAAATCCATCAGCGGAGTTTTCTTGACGGTGCCATTCAGGGTCGCCATAAAAATGAACTCATTTTCCGTGTACTGTTCCACTGGCAGCATTGCGGTAATTTTTTCGTCTTCATCCAGTGGCAGGATATTAATGACCGGACGGCCCCTGGCCGTTCGACTGGCCGGTGGGATCTGGAAGACCCGCAACCAGAACACCTTACCCCGATTGGTAAAACACAGGATGGTGTCGTGGGTATTCGCAACCATCAGGTGTTCGATGTAATCCTCATCCTTAACAGTGCTGGCTGTTTTGCCCCGCCCACCACGCCGCTGTGCGCGATATGTATCCAGTGGCTGGGTTTTCGCGTAGCCACCATGAGACAGCGTGACCACCATATCCTGCTCAGGAATCATGTCTTCCATGGTGAGGTCTTCCATGGTCTCGATAATTTCTGTCTGGCGCTCGTCGCCGTACTCGTCGCGTATTTCGACCAGTTCCTCGCGAATAATTTCCATCAGTCGGCTCCGGCTTGCCAGAATTTCCAGGAGCTCGGATATATTGTCGATAATCTCTCTGTATTCGTCTAGCAGGCGGCCCTGCTCAAGACCCGTCAGCCGGTTGAGCCGCATCTCAAGAATTGCCTGGGCCTGCTCCGGTGACAGGAAGTAACTGCCATCATCCTTCAGCCCATAAGCCTCATCCAGTTCTTCCGGTTTGGCCGCATCAGGCCCTGCTTTCTCCAGCATCTGTATGACATTTTCGGACCGCCATGACCGGGCAACCAGCTTTTCACGCGCTTCATTTGCATTGTCGGAGCTCTTTATCAGCTCAATCACCGGGTCGATGTTAGAGAGTGCTACTGCCAGCCCTTCAAGCACGTGGCCTCGTGCTCTTGCCCTGCGCAACAGATAAACGGTTCGGCGGGTGACCACCTCGCGACGATGCAGGACAAACTGTTCCAGCACATCTTTCAGGTTCAGCACCTTGGGCTCACCTTCAACCAACGCGACGATGTTGATACCAAAAACGGTCTGTAATTGCGTCTGGGCGTATAGATTATTCAGGGTCACGTCGGCCACTTCACCCCGGCGTAATTCGATCACGATGCGCGTGTCTGTGGAGGATTCATCGCGAAGCTCTGTAATGCCTTCAATCTTTTTATCTCTAACCAACTCGGCGATCTTTTCGATCAGGCGGGCGCGGTTAACCTGATAAGGAATCTCCTTAATAATGATGGTCTCTTTACCGGTCTTTTCGTCCGCCACAATCTCGCAGCGAGAACGAATCTGGATACGCCCACGGCCGGTTCTATATGCCTGAACGATACCCCCGCGGCCATTAATAATGCCCATGGTCGGGAAGTCTGGACCGGGGATAAACTCCATTAGTTCATCGACGGTAAGTTCCGGGGCGTCTATCAGGGCAAGGCAACCGTTGATGACTTCTGTCAGGTTGTGTGGCGGAATGTTTGTCGCCATACCAACGGCAATCCCGCTTGAACCGTTGATCAGCAGGTTCGGCATCCTGGCAGGCAGCACTTCAGGCATCTGCAAAGTGCCATCGTAGTTATCGACGAATTCGACCGTCTCTTTATCCAGGTCAGCCAGTAACTCATGTGAAATCTTTTGCATACGTATTTCTGTGTAACGCATGGCGGCCGCACTATCACCGTCGAGGGACCCGAAATTTCCCTGACCATCAACCAGGGGGTATCGCATGGAAAAGCTCTGGGCCATTCTGACAATCGTATCGTAGGCCGCGGTGTCTCCATGGGGATGATATTTACCAATGACATCACCCACGATCCGCGCGGATTTCATATAGGAGCGATTATAGGCGTTATTCAGAACATTCATGGCAAACAGTACGCGGCGGTGAACCGGTTTCAACCCATCACGGACGTCAGGCAGCGCCCTGCCAACGATGACGCTCATGGCATAGTCGAGATAGGACTGCTTGAGCTCGTCCTCAATGTTTATTGTGTTGACTTCTTCGTGGTCGGACTCTGACATTTGCTTCGATTTATCCTGTATTCATACCGTCACTCTGCTTTTTATTTCGAACGAACCAATGCAGCCGACAGATCCATCGGCAGGCAGGTTTCCGTTTCAAATAAGGTGCGAAATGACTTCTTTTATCTCAACCTAGCCGCCGCGACGCGACGCTCTTTATGAAGGTTAACAACAAGATTCCCCCAACTTTCTGCGACTTTTTTGCAATTTAAAACTGCCACAATCGCCACATTCAGGGCCCCACTAACCAAGCTTCAAATCATACCACAAGGCAGCCTTCATTCACAGATATTTTACGGTTCCTGACGTCCCATAAGTTATTGAAATTACTAAATTATTAGGGCTGCTATTTGCTCTGGAATACAGACTGAAATCGAGCTGGTAACTCTCTTGCGGAAGATAGGTATAATGCCTTCTCGAAAGCCCATAGAAGCGCTATAAAAACACCATCCGCCAGCAGTAACTTTTAATGACAAGTACCACGACACAGATTATTTCACCGACATGGATTGCACCTGTCACTCCCGACGGCGCACTATTGCTTGATCACAGCCTGGTGATAGAAGGATCCCGCATTGCCGCCCTGTTGCCACAGGCAGAAACCCAGGCCAGGTTTCCAGACGCCCCTAACCTGAAACTTGAAGGACACCTGGTGACACCCGGCTTTGTCAACGTGCACGGACACGCTGCCATGACCCTGCTGCGTGGCATCGCAGACGACAGAGAAATGATGGATTGGCTGACCAACTGGATCTGGCCCATTGAGGGAAAACTGGTTAATGAGCAGTTTGTCTACGACGGTACCCGCCTGGCTGCCATGGAGATGATTATGGGTGGCACCACCTGCGCCGCCGATACCTACTTCTTCCCTGAAGCGGCAAGTCGAGCCCTGACACAAATGAATTTTCGCGCGCAAGTTGGTATGCCAATAATTCAGTTTGGTAATGCGTGGGCACGAAACGAAGAGGACCATATGCACAAAGGTCTCGCATTCCGCGACAGCATCAAGAACAGTTCGCTCGTGACCACTGCTTTTGCCCCGCATTCTCCCTACACTGTTAGTGACAGTGGCTTTAGCAAAATCCAGTTATATTCTGAACAGCTGGATCTTCCCGTTCACCTGCACTTGCACGAGACCGCAACTGAAGTCACGGACAGTCTTCGGGATATCGGTGTACGCCCTATCGAGCGCATGAACAAACTCGAGATACTGTCACCTTCGCTGCAGGCCGTGCATATGACCCAGCTTCGGGATGATGAAATTAAGTTGCTGAGCGTCAAGGGCGTACAGGTTGCTCACTGTCCCGAATCCAACATGAAGCTGGCATCCGGCTTCTGCCCTGTTGAAAAACTCAGGGCAAGTAATATCAATGTTGCGATCGGCACCGATGGCGCTGCCAGTAACAACGACCTTGATATGATCCAGGAAGTCAGATCTGCCAGCTTGCTTTCAAAAGCGACCACCGGAGACGCTACCAGCCTGGATGCGCAAACCTGCCTTGAGATGATGACCATTAATGGTGCCCGATTCCTGGGACTCGAAGATCAGATCGGCAGCCTCGAACCGGGCAAACTCGCCGACATTACAGCAATCGATCTTTCACACCCGAGCTTCCAGCCGATTTACAACCCGATCTCCCAGTTGGTATACACGGCATCTGCCAGAGACGTTAGTAACGTCTGGATCGGCGGCAAACATGTCATGGATGACAGACAGCTACCGGAAGCCGACACAGAAAGCATTCTTGCCGCCACCCGGCAGTGGCAGAAAAAGATAGCTGCAGTGAGTAATCAACAGCCTTGAGCGGAACTTATAAACAGCCTTGAGCGGAACTTAATCAACAGCCTTGAGCGGAACTTAATCAACAGCCTTGAGCGGAACTTATAAACAGCCTTGAGCGGAACTTAATCAACAGCCCTGAGCGGTACTTAATCAACAGCCCTGAGCGGAACTTAATCAACAGCCCTGAGCGGAACTTAATAAACAGCCCTGAGCGGAACTTATAAACAGCCCTGAGCTGAACTTATAAACAGCCCTGAGCTGAACTTATAAACAGCCCTGAGCTATACTTAACTTAAACTACTGGCACCTACAAAAAGTTAGCGGAATACACGCGCTACGTAGACGGCAAAAAAAGGTAACCAATGAGCGAACGAAACGTAGATGCGGCAGAGCTCAACAAATTTGATGAACTTGCGCAAAAGTGGTGGGACACCGAAAGTGAATTCAAGCCACTACATGCGATTAACCCACTGCGAGTTGGTTACATCACTGACAGGGTAAACCTTTCGGGTAAAAGGGTACTGGACGTTGGCTGTGGCGGCGGCATTCTTACTGAATCACTGGCGGCGCAGGGGGCTACCGTTATGGGTATCGATGCCGCCGAAGCGCCCATCAGTGTAGCGAAACTCCACCGCCATGAATCCAACATCCAAGTAGAATATGCGCTGACCACCATCGAGGAACTGGAAACCACCTCACTCGAGCCTTTTGATGTCATCACCTGCCTGGAAATGCTGGAGCATGTGCCAGACCCCGGCTCAGTCATCGCATCCTGCAGAAAGCTTCTTAAAAACGATGGACATCTTTTTCTGTCGACGATTAACAGAAACCCCAAATCCTATCTCTTTGCCGTCGTCGGCGCTGAGTACATCCTGAATATGGTGCCGAAGGGTACGCACAACTACGACAAGCTTATTACGCCTGCCGAGCTGGCAAGTTTCTGCCGGTCAGCTGATTTACGGGTAGAAGACCTGACGGGCATGAGCTACAACCCGATCACGCAGACGTACAAGCTAGGCAACGACGTAGATGTCAACTATCTTGCCCATGCACGACCGGAACAGCCTTGAGCCTTACTTAATAAACAGCCTTGAGCCTTACTTAATAAACAGCCTTGAGCCTTACTTAATAAACAGCC
>OCVR010001351.1_pt1 | contig 19697 bp, 18 predicted proteins | sample 1539091 | NCBI WGS metagenome assembly OCVR01 (sample SAMEA3355530, study PRJEB22509) | marine metagenome | biome: marine; feature: coastal ocean; material: water | place: USA | collected 2010-08-07 | depth 16 m | reverse complement strand
GCACATTGAATCGCACCGTACCCATTCGAAGAAAGCCAGATTCGACCATTCCATTCAGTGACTTCACCCTCAACTGTGATAATCGTCCCAATCGGAGGAATGTCGACGTCACGGTCGACGAACCAACGAACTTCGAGAGCAGAGTGCCCGTCGACCTCTCGGACTTGCAAATCAATTCGATCAGCCTGTTCTCCATAAGGGTCGACAACGAAGCTAGTAAGCACACCTTTGATTTTGACAGTCTCGCGCGGATATTCGTGAATTTCGTCCATATCAATCAGATCCGGTTCACGAATAACCGCGTAGAAATTCATTGTCGATACAAGTAGCAAGGCAGTGAAGAACATCACCCAGAGCTTCGCCATGTGTCTGCGATGTGCGAGCAATGCTTGAACATTCACCGTGAGGGAACAGGCAATTATCCTCATCTAACTTGTTCGGAAGCCAACAAATGTCGTGCTCCGTTTGGTGTTGGTTGAGTCTGTTCGGAGATGGGTGTGTGGGCTTGGGGCTAGGGAACAAGGTTCATCTCGCTGATTGGTTCGAGCGCTATACAGGACCCGTAGCTCAGTTGGTTAGAGCGCTCGGCTCATAACCGAGTGGCCATCGGTTCAAATCCGGTCGGGTCCACCACTTTTCCTTCTATTTCAGTGATTTTTCGTATACTTCATTTTTAAATTTCACTTAATGATTGTTAGTTATCCCTGCTCTATTAGTGAGAACCCTAAAATACAGTCTCACACGGGATTGGGACTATGACATCTGCCCGCTCAGTTAGACCTGTCCTAATATTACTGGCAGTTTACTTCCTAAGTATGTGGGCTGGAGCTGCTGCAGTTCATGCTCAAGGAGTAACTCCTGATGTGTCTCTAACTTGTGAAAATCCTCAGCCGATTGAGACATACCCTGGTTCAACTCGTACATCTATAGTGAACTGTGATTTAGAAAACCCATCTGCTCATCAGATTAAGGTTGACATTGTTATCCAATCTGGGGCATTAGTTTCAGCAGGTCCTGCATCTTTGACAGTCGGATCTGGTCTATCAACCAGTTTCCAAGTAATTTTGAGAGGAGATTTACAGATGGCTGAAGGTCAACATCAGATTTCAATCACTGCTACTGTATCGCAAGCTAATGGAGTAGCATATCCCGGAACTCCTACGACCTACAAGGTATTGGCTGTAGTTAAGCAATTCAGCAGATTAAGAGTTGCTTCAGAACTAGCATTCATTCAACTAAGGCCAAAAGTTGACTATATGGTTTCTTACGATGTTTACAATGATGGAAATGCTTTAGACAGAATGAATATTGAAATTGCGAATTATGATGAATTAAGTGATGAAGGTTTCACACTCAGCCTCCCTCTTGTTAATGTTGAGATTGAATCTAAGTCTCCACCAGAGAAAGTAAGGGTACAGATCCGTACTCCTAAGAATCAAGGATGGACCGATAAATATTATAATTTACAATTCAAAGCCACTTCTGATTATTCAGTCCGTACTGAAGGAATTCCGAATTCACAAATTCAATCAGTTACTCTTTACATCCGTGGAGTTTACCTGCCTGGATTCGAGTTGATTGGTACTACAATGATCACTGCACTAGCAGCAGCAGCGATAGCTGGTAGATTCAGAGTTTATGATGATGAAGAAGATGATGATGATGATGGCGAACTAAGAGTTCTTGATTCTCGTTTATTCTAATTACTAAATTAAACGGCTATTTATGAGCCTATTAGTCAACGGGTTGATAACTCATTATTTGTCGTGACATATTAATCAAGGTGACTCTGATGACTGATGGTGGACTTCTAAAGAAAGCAATGGAACAAAAAACTGAATCAGTTGTCGAGGCTGAGATACAATTTGAATCAGATATTCCAAATTCTAAAGCAGTTAATTTTTCATTAAGTTCGAAGTCTATGCAGTTAGGACTCTTATTAGCGATTTTAGGATTAATTTCAGGATTTGTAACCTCTTTGCCTAGATTACAGCAAGAATATCCAATAGCCATACTACTTCCAATACTTTTTTTATCAGGTTCTTTCTTCTTTTTATGGACAACTTTTGATCGAAAGAAGACCGGTGCTATAGCAGTATTTTGCATATTGATGTTAGCAATGCCGTACGCAATTACGAGTTTAAATTCCTCAAGCCTAACAATAGTTGAAGACGAACTATCTGATGATGCTACTCAAGTCATATTAAAAATTAGGGAATCAGGATCACTATTTGGTTCCGCAGATAGTTCAGCGGATGTCACTGTCAAGTATGATGGTCAGACTACTTGGACTGGGAAAGTGACCTTTTCTGCCGACCGATCAGATGGAATTGGAAATTATGGGCTACTCTATTTGAATGTAAATGAAATCTATGGGGGCAATGCTGATGATAATAATCAATATGTTGTAGACTTTAAATCTGGAGATTCTGAATTAAGTTATACGCTTACTTCATCTTCATTACAGAGGACTGTGACTGATGTTCAAGCAGAAATAATTGGGGCAATAGGTTTTGGTGTGGATTGTGATAATGGAAAAGATTCATGTGTTGTTGGATTGGCTATGAGGACTTGGTCCGGTGTTGAATCTACTAACCGTCCTAGTGGTCTTCTTCACTCTAATTATAATGTAGTAGCGAATCTTTATTATGAAAATACTCAATCATCTAGTAAGTCAATATCTTATCCCTCAATTTCCGTAGTTAATGGTGATGCTACATGGGACTCAATGAATGGTAAGTATGGCTCGGGTAGCGAAACAAACGTTGGAGATTATGGTTCTGAATTAGCACTGCCTGGCTCGGTGGAAGATCAGGGTGTTGGAATGGAATATATTCCTGTTGACGATATGGAAATCAATGACTATGGATGCTATATCTTTGAAGTAACTACAACTCAAGATGAGTTTTGGTCATCTATTTCCTACTCATCATCTTCATACTATCAATACGATGAAGGTAATGATGGTTCTGAGGAAGAATCTTGGAAAGAAGTAAATTCTTGCTGATTCGACTATTCTTCAACATTGAATCTTTGATATACTTCATTTGTAGTTTGAGTTACTCGAATAAATGTTGTACATTTAGGTAAATCTTTGATTCTTCGTGCACCCACATAAGAGCATGCTGAACGTACTCCTCCAAGGATTTCTTGTATAGTTATAGCCAGAGGCCCCCTATATGGAACTCTTACTTCTTTACCTTCAGGTGCTCTATGCTTAGCCACTTCTCCATAGTGTGTTTCCATTGCTTTTGATGAAGACATACCATAGAATGATTTGTACATTTTACCATTAGATCCCTCTACAATTTCTCCACCTGATTCATCATGTCCTGCAAACATTCCTCCAAGCATTACAAAATCTGCACCAGCTGCAAATGCCTTTGCTACATGACCAGGTGAAGAACAGCCTCCATCCGCCATCACGTGCCCTGCCAATCCATGAGCAGCATCTGCACACTCTGCGATAGCACTTAGCTGTGGGTAACCAACTCCTGCAACTTTCCTTGTTGTGCAAACCGAACCGGGACCAATTCCTACCTTGACTATGTCAGCACCAGCGAGAATTAATGCTTCAGTCATTTCTCTAGTAGCTACATTACCTGCAATAATTATTTTTTTCGGAAATTTATCTCTCACGGTTTTCACGAAATCTAAGAAAACTTCCCTATATCCATTGGCAACATCAATACAAATGAATGGTATATTTTCGTTTGTAGCCATTTTTCTTTTGAGAAGAGTCAGACTCTCTTCTGTTGAACCACAAGTTGCAGCAATGAAATTAGCATCAACACCATCTTCCCAAGCAGATGCATATTCTCTTGTAGCATAGAATTTTTGTAAGCATGTGATCATTTTATGTTCTTGAAGTACTTTTGCAATCGAGAATAAGCCAGTTGTATCCATATTTGCGGAGACAATAGGGACGCCGGACCATGTTGTAGAAGAATGTCGGAACTTAAATTCTCTTTCCAAAGAAACATCTGATCTAGAAACCAGCGTACTGCGCTTAGGTCTTATTAGTACATCTTCAAAGGTTAGTTTTACATCTTGCTCTACACGCATTCAGACCTTATTACGCCAACGAAGGGGTGCTTAAGACTATTATCACTCTGAAAAAATAGAATATTGGTGCTCGTGCCGGGATTTGAACCCGGGTCGAAGCCTCGAGAGGGCTTCATGATGGACCACTACACTACACGAGCCTTGTAACCCGTCGAGTTTACTTTCATTTAAGAAAAGAGTGGCTTGAACCGCATAATAGATTCTGTTCACTTTCACTTTCAGTTATGCCTCTCTTATGTTCATTCATATGCTAACTATCAAACCCCAAATCATGAGCCTAACAATTAACACACAGTCTGTAACCGTTTACAGGAAAAGACCAGAGCCTTGTAAAGTAGTATCATTTTCTAGTCTTAATAAAACAGAATTTAGGGAAAAAAGCCGTGCATATGATGTTTTGGTAAGCTCTAACGGAGATACACTATCTGATTCTTGGCAACCGATCGCTAGTAAATCAAAAAATATTGAGATTAGTTCTTCTGGATGGAATGGATTAGTATCAAGATATACAAATTCTAAAACAGAACTATTGGAGGTGGCTTGATGTCAAAAACTAGTCGACTAAGGAATGAAGTTGAAATTTTTCTTCAAGAAAATGAAACCGCTAATACTGTAGAGGTTTTTGATCATCTCAATACCCGTTTCAAATGGGGGGCTACTATGAATCAAGTAGGTAATATCTTAGCTAAAGATAATCGTTTTGCAAAAGTAGGCCATGTAAGAGGTCAGTTTAGGGGTAGTATCTATACCGTTTGTGTTTGGTCGCTCCAGACTCAAATTGCTGTTGTTTGAGTATCATCCGGGGAAGCAATCAAGTCTGATGGTCTAGTAAGACTCACATGGGTGCTCAGTCAACTCTCAGTTCATGGTTTACTTTATTTCGATTTGGTAATTCCTTAACAGGGTTAATCGGCGTATTGTTCGGTGCTTTACTAGCTTTAGATGGCTTTCCTAAAGATGAATTTGCCTCGATTACGATTTTGCACGGTTTATCAGTATGGGCATTTATGTGCTCTTGGAATGCTCTGAATGATATCCTCGATGTTGATATTGATAAAGAGAACAAGCCTAGTCGTCCAATTCCCAGTGGAGTAATATCTCTAAGCCACGCTAAAATTGTTACAGCCTCACTAATGCTTGTATCATTTCTAAGTTTAATTCTAGCAGGATATATTTCAACAACTCTTGAGAATGGCTTTCAAAATTGGACACCTTCTATATTTATTTGGTTTTTAGCAATATTTTTACTAGTTAATTATGAATCTTCGAGTAATTTTAGTCTAAAATTAAAGGATAGAGGGCTTCCAGGTAATATTGCTATCAGTCTGTCAGTGGGTATGGTGATATTGTTTGGAGGTGCGGGAGTATTTGACTTTACTAATCCGAGAGTTATTTCATTATTTTTGATAGGTTTTTCATATAACCTTGCTCGTGAAATTATTAAAGATATTGAGGATATGGAAGGTGATAAGGGCAGAAATACACTTGCCATGCGTATTGGAGTCGAGAAGACTAGGATAGTTGCTTGGGTAATTTTATTATTCACTATGGCATCTATATTAGCACCTTTTGCTCTAGAAATCTTTCCTAAAATCCATCTAATTTTGATAATTCCGGGTCTAATGCTGATATTCTTAGTCAAAAGAAAGTTAGCATATTCAGAAGATAGGAATGCCCAATTGTTAATCAAGAGGTCGCTCCAATTGTCTCTATTAGGATTAATTACTAGTACGCTAATATAAATCGCGATATGCATTCCAGGCTATCGGATTACACATGTAAGTAAGTAGTGACATTTGTGCCCACATCCTATTTTCGGCTTGATCAAAAACTATGCTATTCTTTGAATCAATAACAGCATCAGTTACTTCTTCACCTCTATGAGCAGGTAAGCAGTGCATGAATAGATAATTATCATTAGCATTTGAAACAAGTTCTTCATTAACTTGAAAACCTTCAAACGCTGCAAATTTGTCTTTCATATGTTCTTCGCCCATTGATACAAATATATCGGTATATATGACTCCTGCATCAGTAACTGCTTCACTGGGGTCATTGGTTGCAGTGATTTGCGCACCAGTTTGCCGCGCTATCTTTTCAGCTCTTTCTATTACCTCAACATTTGGTTCCATTCCTTCTGGGGTTGCGTACTTAACGTCGTGTCCTAATGAAACACCTGCTAATAATAAATCATGTAGTACATTGTTTCCATCTCCTACCCACGATATATGTCCTTTCATATCTTTTTTATTCTCTGTAATCACCATCAAATCAGCAGCTGCTTGACAAGGGTGATGCATATCTGAAAGTGCATTAATTACAGGAACAGTGGCACTACTGGCCAATAATTCAGCATCAGAGTGCTTGAAGCACCTGTAGGTAATTCCATCAAGGTATCTAGATAAAACTGCAGCAGTATCAGATACTGATTCACTTTTCCCTAATTGAATATCATTGGACAGAAGAGTCAGAGGTTGCCCTCCCAATTTGTTTACACCTACTTCAAAAGATACTCTTGTTCTAGTTGATGGTTTTTCATAAATAGATCCTATTGTCATACCTTCTAGAGGCTTGAAACTATCTGAAAAATCTTCATCATTCTTTAGATTAATTGCCCAATTAATAATTTCAGGTAAATCTTCTTGAAAATCATCAATTGCCATTAGATCTCTTTTTTCATTCTCATAATTCATGTTCGATATCTCCTTGAAAACCATCTCTTGAATCAGCCATTCCGCCAAAGAGAGATTGTGCAAATGTCAATACATCTGCCAATCCTTCTTCTTCTTCACTAGAAAGCGGTATTAGCCCTGGTTGAATAGATGCGTGTTGCATCATTCTAAGTTGTCCTATTGCAAATTCCGCTCTTTGTCCAGAATGAGCTGCGTCCATACTCTGTGCTGCTGATTCTTCATATAGAGCTGCTTCTAAAACATCTAAGTTTTCTCCCCACTCAATGATACGTTCCAGTACTTCTGGCTCTAATAAGTCAGACTTCGACAGAAAATTTGCTGTTGGTAGGCCCAATCTAAAGTGAACGATTGAAGATAGTAGCATTTGAGATACAAAACCACTTGGAGTTTGTGATAGCATAGGGTCAAACAAGAATATCAGACATGCTCTCCCCTGACCAATAACCTCTACTAAGTGGCTGGAAGCCTCCCTAAAGGCGAATAATTCAACCTGTCCTGGTGTATCGACAACTAAAATGTCACCAGATATTCCATCGATTTCTTGAAACACATCTTCTGCTTGAGCCGCTACTAGGTCTGCAGCTAATATTTGTGCTCCATTAGGGCCTAAATCATATTCTGACATTACATCAGATAATGAAATTAAATCTCTAACATCAAATTCAGGGTCATAATGAACTCTTTCTGCTCCTGGGTCTAAGTTAATTGTCAAAGCATCGACTTCTAGAAATCGTGCCCACCTCTGAAATGCAGTGACTAGTGAACTCTTCCCTGCTCCAGCAGTCCCTACAACAAATATTACTGGTGGGGCGGTCGCGTCTTGAGCACTCATGATTAGTCGTGACATAGTTAATTCTTCAACCATTCGTCTCACGCATTGTTTGAACATGTCTAACAAGGAACGATTAAACCAATCTAACCTACGTCATAGTTCAACTTACACGGTGTATTTGGGATGTCCGATAATTTACCCCCCCCTCCTCCTCCCCCTCCTGGGTTTGAATTTCAACCACCTTCAATACCTTCAGATGATGACAAGAAAATAGAAAATCTCAGAGAATCCGGTGAGTCTTTTGAAGATATTAGTTCATCTATTGACGATTTACTTTCTCAAGCGGCTACACCCGAATCAATATCTCCACCCCCTTTACCTCCTGGTTTAGATCTTCCATCACCCCCACCTTTACCTCCTGGTTTAGATCTTCCATCACCACCTCCTTTACCTCCTGGTTTAGATCTTCCATCACCACCTCCTTTACCCATAGAATCTGATTCACAAACTCAACCAGAAATTGAATATGAATCTCCTGATGTAGCAGATTTATTAGATTCTCCAAAGTCACTTTCCGATAATTTAGCTGCATTTAACTCTCAACTTTCAGATCAATCTAATGATTTAGATACGTTGGATATTGTTAGTGATGTTTCAGATTCCATAAGTGAAGAAAATAATATTAAAAAGGCTCTCGAGTCATTCAATACTCCTTCAGTATCGGTTTCAGAAACTTCACATCATTTGCGTCCATCTACGGAAGTAGATGTAATTCCTGGTGATAAATTGAATGTGGTTCTTAGTGAGATTGAAGATTCTCTAATTAATTCAGATGGTAGTTCTATAAAACAAACAATAGAAGGCGAACTCATACTAAAGAATCCCAGTAAGAAACATAGAGCATGGGATATTGAAGTTGAGCTTTCTAATACAGATGCTACCGATTTAGGCGGTAAAACTGTAACTGTCCGTGAATTAGATGCAACAGAAGAAACTATAATTCCATACAGTTCTAATGGCCCTAGAATGTTAGAGATTAAGGAAAAGATTGATACTGATCCAGAGCGTGATCAAGAACCCAGTATGTCTTTAGTATTCTCGAAAAATTCTCATGAGGTACTTTTTTCAGTTGATATTGAAAATATTTCCTCAGTTTCCTTGACAGATGTTATACTCAGACGTAGTTTTAGTCCGAATTTTGAGATACCAGATTCTCCTGAATATAGTATCGAAGAGAATGATGTAATTTGGGAAATAGGACGAATGGCAGTAGGAGAAAGCAGAAAATTAGTAATATTACCAACTATTTCTATTACGGGTGTAGAAAAAATACCTGCAGGTATATCAGTAGTTACGTACAATGCTGAATCTACTGTTTCAAGGATTGGTTTTGAAAATGTTTCTAGTTCAGGGCGGCAATTTTCTTATGTTAATGCCAAAGAAGACGACAGGCCGGGAGTTTGGCATTGTAAATGTGTTTTTGAAAATAAATCTTCTTTTGTTGTTTCACTTTCCGGTGCAACTGTTAGATTAGCTGGACGTGAGTCTCCAATATTAGATGTCTCTGATTTAAGGCAAGATATACCTCCTGAAGGTAGTTGGGAATCGATGGAAAAAAGAGTTGAATCAGAAGATCAACCAAGTTTTACTCAAGAAGTCAGATATTCAATACTTCCACGTGTATCAGTAAAATCCTCCGGCTCTATACAAGTTTCAGAACAGCGTTTATCAATACTCGATGCGTTGATACTAAAAAGATTCGATATTTCAAGAATTAAGTCTTATATTCCCTCGGATTTAGAAGTCACAACTACAATTGAGAATACAGGTTCTGCAACGATAAATGTGATGAGAATTATTGATGATATTCCAGGTATATTTATGCCTCCAGAATTAGAAAATGTGATTATTGAGATAGAAGGTGCTGACTTAAGTGAAGAGCAGTATCGTATCGAAGTCATAAATGGTAACCAAATAGAAGAGAAACTAATTTCTCCAGACAACCCAGGTCATGCTCTAAGAATAACTGTCGGGACCTCATCTCGATTAGGTCTCAAACCAGGGAAAACAATGGTTATTCGTTATCCGCTGCATGCCCCCGACCCCTCTCCTAAGAATCAACTCTTAGTTGCACCAATTCGTTCTGATTTTAGTATGGAACGTTTTGGGCCTGTTGCAACTAGGACAGTAGAGCGACCTCCTGTAGTTCGAGTTGTTCATAAAAGAAGGCAGATCAGTACAGGGAAAGAAGTATTTCCTGGTGGCGGTGCGGGTAGGTATGAAATTTTACTAATGTTCCATAATACCTCAGATAGTGCTTTAGATGATTTAGCATTACATGACATAGTCCCTGGGACATTTTCAATAGAAAGTTCGTCTGTTAAATCATCTCTGAATGGTGAAAAAGAATCTTCATTCACTAAAGAATCAGCCAGAGATGGGAATAAAGTAACTTGGTCTGTTGGTCGAATAGAAATGAATGAGAGGATAGAAGTAGTATACGAAATCCAAGGTGATACAGAAGCGGAATACAAAGTTTCAGATGCACAAGATTTCCATGGGGCTACATTTGGTAAGGAAGTAGACGAGGTGCCTAATGTTCCTGAATGGGCAGAATCAGCTATAGACACTCCTTTGATTACTTTACCATTATCAAAACCAATTAATAATACCGAAGTTTTGGTCCAATCTTCTAATGATAATGAAGAACTTGATGATGTTTTAGAAGATTCCGAATCGAATTTTGAACAAGAAAATGTAGATCTTATTGACTCAAATAATGACGCTGAGGGACATTCAGAAAATAGTTGTCCAATCTGTATGTCTGATTCCGAAATAGGTGAATCTGTGTGTGTAGTTTGTGGTTATTCATTCAAGTAATTTTTTGATATACTTGAAGTAGGCCAACCGAAGTATTCATTCAATGTGTATGGAGCCATAGTGCTATGGTCGATGCAGGTGCCGGAGGAGATACCCAGCCGGCAGGGCTAGGTTCAGCAATGTTACCAATGCTTTTTTTAATGCTAATGATGATGTCTTTGATGATGTTTCCTGGAATTAGAAACTCACTATCAGATGGTGCAGGTACCGTCATAGAACCATTGCTCTTTGGAATATTCGGCCTCGAAGAATTTTTCGTGCCAACAGTTTTTATTCTTGGTTCAAGCATAATGATTGTTAATACTATAATCCGTTCTTTCTTCATGGATCCTCTGAAACAGGCGCACCACAGCCATAGAAGTAAACAAATTAGTCAGCAAATGCGTGAGGCAAGAATGTCTCGAGACACAGCTCAAATAGATAAAATGCAGAAATTACAAATGGAAATGATGCCCGAACAAATGGCGATGCAAGGTGCCATGATGAAACCAATGATGTTTACTATGATCTTTATTATTGGGATATTTAGCTGGATGGCAGATACTGTTCTTGACTTCAGAGTTGATTACGTTAGTTTACCTTGGCAACCTATGTGGGGCTTTGAAAACAAAGTCATGTGGGTTTTTCCTGCTTGGATTGCAACATATATTACGATGAGTGCCCCTCTTGGAAGAATTGTAGACAGGCATCTTAAACTATTGAGGTATAAAACTCATCCAGTAGTGCTTTCCGGAGAATTAATTCCCGAGCCATTACTATATCTTCTTGAAGATGATAAATCAAAGTCAAGCTCTAATAACCGTACTCGCCGTAGTCAAAGGAAGAGAGCAGGACCAAGAAAAACAGGTATCCAATCTCCTGAATTATCAAGGAGGGGCAGCGGTAATCTACATGTGGCCCCACCTCAAAAAGGTACGAAATGTCCTTCTTGTAATTCTGATTTAGTAAATAGAAATACAAGAGGACTATTGCGCTGTGATATTTGTAGAACAGAATGGAGATGATTCTTTGGTCAAAGTCACAGTTAGTGGACCACCGGGGAGTGGAACTTCTACATTAGTAAAGAGAATTGCTAATAATCAATCTTGGAATTCACTCAATGGTGGCGATATATTTCGTTCAGAAGCAGCCATTAGAGGGCTAACTGTAGGGGAATTTAGTGATCTTTGCAAAAAAGATCTAGATGTGGACCGTTCTTTAGACGCGATTCTTAAAAAAGAGATTAAGAATCCTCAAGGTTCGGATATCATCGAAAGTCGCTTGTCAGGTTGGTGGGCCCATTTAATGGATATTGAGTGCCTTCGAATATGGGTAAATGTTAGTCCAGAAGAATGCGCTAGAAGAATCCAGAAGAGAGAGGGTGGTGATTTCCTGACTCAACTTAAGTTATCCCAGCAAAGACAGATGGACGATAAAGAAAGGTATCGAATTCTTTACGATATAGATTTAGATGACATGAGTCCTTATAGCCTCATCATAGATGCTGATAACATAGATGCAGATGAAGTGTATTCTCTTGTAGATGCACGTTTAAGAGGAGATTAGTATGAACAGAGTAATTTTTGATGATAATGCGACGACTAATCCTAAGTTTGGTAGCATTCCATTGGACAGGTCTCTAGACGAACTTTTAGGTTCAGGGATTTTGCTAGTTAAGAAACCTAGAGGGCCGACTAGTCATCAATTGACTGCTTGGATAAGAAATGTCTTGGGTATAAAGAAAATAGGTCATGGCGGAACTCTAGATCCTATGGCTACAGGATTACTGACAATATTGTGTGGTCGAGCTACAAGACTTACTGACATAATACTCAAGGGAGATAAACGCTACATCTCTGTGATTCGTTTTGGCAGAAACATTGACTCTTTAGAATTAGAATCACTTTTAGCGAGTCTTGTTGGCGAAATATATAATGTTCCTCCTAAAGAATCTGCAGTTAAAGTTCAGGTTCGTACAAGAACTATAAGTTCTCTACGTCTTCTTGATTTTGATTCAGAATCTCGAATCGCAGCAATAGAGATATCTTGTGTTGCCGGAACCTATATTCGGACATTAACTAGAGACATCGGGTTGTTGTTGAATACATCCTGTGAGATGTTAGAACTACATCGAGATAAAACTAGTATATTCGATGAAAGTATGGCTTGTAATATGCATCAGTTGGTTGATGCAATCTTTCTCTGGAAAGAACATAATGATGAAAGAAGTTTGAGAAAATTACTAACACCAGTGGAATCAATCTTAACTAAAATACCTAGTATTACCATCAAAGATGGTGCTGTTGCTGCCATGACTCATGGAGCTCCGTTAGCCCGACCTGGTGTAGTAAACGCTTCTTCTAAAATTACTTCAGGTTCGCTAGTTGTAATCAATAGTATGAAAGGAGAGGCAGTTGCAGTAGCCGAAATAAATATCGATATAGATGATGTTTCTGATATGAAGAAAGGACAAGTAGCAGTTGCTAAAAGTGTACTAATGCCCACGGGAATTTATCCACAAAATTGGTCAAAACAGAACTAACTAAACCATTTCATGTTCTTCATAAACCCATTCTTCTGTTTCTAAACGAATTTTTAGTTTCATCATAATCTAACACACACCACCGGTTCAGTTCCATCAAGAAACTGCGCGCGGTATTCTTCTTTCGAGATTATTTGTGGTATAACTATTACCTGAGTTTTTTACATTATCAGCCGAATGCGTCCTTATTTTGGCTTTACTTTCTTTTATTGTATGGTTTTTTTATCTTACTCGGACTTAATTGTAATACAGCTATCGAAACTAGTATCACTACTATGGATAGAATAATTACTATGGGTTCTTTATCTAAGTTTAATGAATCATCTGATGAATCTATATCCGGTAGTGAAATAAATATCATCATCTCCTTCAGATTATTATCTTCATTAGATTCTTCAATGGAAAGAGTGCTATCGACGACAATTCTAATTACATTGTCTTGACCATTTCCAGATAAGGCAGTGTCACAAATTGCGCTGACGAGAGCACCGGGCTGTAATGTGTCAATTTTCTTAGTATCGACTAGTACTTCGTTAACATAGCATCTTACATCAATTTCATTAGCACTACCTCTTCCTTCATTTCTAATATAGGCATAAATCTCAACAATATCTCCATCTCTTGCATCGGAAATATCTGCTCCATTTCTCTTAATGGTTAATGATTCTATCAATAGATCTGGTTTTGCTGAAACATCAACCATAATACTCTCAGTAATTTCATTCATAGTGTCGTTTACTACAATACTAATCGTATGTAAACCAGAATCTATAGGCTTTAAAACTAAATTATTTTGTTCATCTAATGTTGCCCACGATTTACTTGTAGTAATTACAAAGTTATCTGAATCTGGGTCATAAATATCAATAGGGATTATTAGTGTGTCTCCTAAATCAATGTAGACAATAATTGGAAGCCCTTCTATAACTGGCATATCTGAAACGGAACTTACAGTCACGGTAAATATTCCAGTCCATACGTTATCTTGACTTCCACTATTATCATAAACATTGACCGTAATTCTACTTTCTCCTGACGCATCAGGAATAGTTTGTAATTCGATAAAATTCAGATTCTGTTCTAGGCTATACATTGAGCTTACCGAGACTATTGATTCATCCGAACTTGTCGCTATTACGGTTAAGTCACGTCTTTCAGTCATATCGTCTTGACAAGGTAGGGACATAAGAAATCCTCCTTCATCTTCAGTCATCTGTAGGTTAGCGATATTTTGACAACTTGGTGAGTAATCATATTCTAATTCAAAACCTCCACTTATTGACATTGAATCAATATGGGTTATCGTAGTTTCTGTATTCCCATCTGATGACCATTGAAACCTCGATGCGATACCGATTACAGTTTCACTATTGTCTAATGGAAATGCGTGCCCAATTGGTACACTAAATGAGAAATAACCAATGTCTATTGGGATAGTTTCTACTAGATATTCTCCGACCGCGAACTTCAACACACTTGCACTAGAAAGTCCGTTAACTGATCCAGTAATCCTCCCATTCACAGTTAGTTCTGGGTTATTTACATCAACTCTTGCATATTCAATACATCCATCTTGTATATCTATCCTGATATGTTGCTTTTCCGTGGGGTTGTCCAACAAATCTCCTGACTGTTTTGGCGAATAATCACCATCTATATTGTCTGGTAGCACACCTATAGTATAATTACCAGTTGCATAAATATGAATTCTCCCTAATTCCTGTCCATAAGGTGCCTCTACATCGAAAGTCCAGTAAGAATCATCAGAGCCGTCAGGAGTTAGCCCACAAGAATTAATTGTTAATCCTTGAATTTCACCCTCATATGGTGAGATGTCAATAACTGGTGGTTTTTCGATATTCAGTTCATGATTTGCTTTAATATTTTCAAAAGAGTACCATGGCATGTGATACTTAACTCGAACTCCCAAAGCATCTAATCTTACTTCTGAATCATCATTCGTGCCTTGTGATACATAATCGATAGTGAATTGTGAATTGACAATTTTATTCCAGTCCCAATCAAGAATATCATCCATCTCAATAACAAGGGGATTATTCATTCTGAATACTCCTGATGAGGTATGTGCAAATTCTCTGACTAACTTGTCCGGTCCATTATTTTCTAGAATTATTCTGACAGTATCTTGATACAATGCATTTGGTATCTCAAAATGCAACAATAGGGAAACATTTTCAATTTCTTTGTCATACAACCCTGTGTAATCGAAACCACCTACTGTTATTTCTGGGCCTTTAGACCAACTATAGTATGAGTCAGGTTCACCTAAACTATAATTTGAACCAGTAGGGCTACTGCTCGCCCAAGATGTATGTGTTCCGAAATTATCTGGCCTCTCGTGAGTGAAAGACAATTCACTATCTGCAACCATGCCAATGGTATAATCTGCAGGATTGTTAGTAAATCCAGAGGTGCTAGTAATTTCCCATTGGTCAGAATTCTCAAAATTCCCTGCAGGTAATAGATCAATAGATTCAGATGCAATTACTGTATCTGCTTGGATGATTGGTATTATTGGAGCAATCATAAAGATTGTAACGAGAAATACTGCGAGACCGCCCACCTTCGTCATTATTTAGTGTACGAACTAGACCACCGCTTGAATGCGTTGGTGTTGTGATTCTCATATGCGCTGATTGGAACGCTTGAAATACATCTCTACTCTCGAGTGATTACCAAGATGGCTGTGATGGTGTAGAGGTTAGCACGGTGGGTTGTGGTCCCGCCGGCCCGGGTTCAATTCCCGGTCACGGCCCCATCTTGGGATATCACACTTCATCATTCGTATTATCTTCTAAATCGCTAGAGGAAATATGGTGCCCCATTTTAATTCCTTTTGTCTTTAGATAATGTATATTTTCAGATCCTACTCCTACAATTAATGGAACTCTTTCAAAGACCTCAATTCCTAAATTTTCTAGTTTCTCAACTTTATCTGGATTATTTGTTAATAGTGAGACATGTTTAATTCCAAGGTTATCAAATATTATTGATGCTATGGAATAATCTCTAGCGTCACCAGGTAAACCAAGCATCAGATTAGCATCTAATGTATCTGCGCCTTTGTCTTGTAGATTATATGCCTGTATTTTTGCATGTAAGCCAATCCCTCTTCCCTCTTGTCTAAGGTACACTAAACAGCCCCAACCTTTCCTTTGTATCTCTTCTAAAGTATATTCTAGCTGTGACCCGCAATCACATCTGGTACTTGCAAAAGAATCACCAGTGATACATTCTGAGTGTACTCTGACTAATACTGGGTCAGGTCCAGACATGTCTCCAAGAGTTAAAGCAACGTGATCTAAACCCGTTGAACTTTCATGAAATATTCTTATCCGGAATTCTCCATACTTTGTAGGTAAACGTGCATCTGCGGGGACGTCTATTTTTTCTTGAATTTCAATCTTATTTCCAGACTCCATAAATATCCTCCCCCTGCTATTTTCTAATTTTATAAATAAATTCTCCTGAATTTTCATCCAGGCTAATCAATTTTACACCTAATCTGTCACATAACGCTGGCATGTCATGTTTAGTTTCAGGGTCATCACATAATACTTGAATAATAACCCCTGAATCTAACGTATCTAATAATTTTCGTGTTTCATGTATGGGGACGGGACAAAAGAAACCTATCAAGTCAAGAATAATTTCTTTATCTTCTGAAATCGATTCAGACATTTCTTCCCCTCAGGATTCAACTATTACTGGCTTAACTTTACGGCCATTATAGTCACGGGCTTTTATCACGTCAATTACATACGCGACTTTTGCAACATGAATCTCAACTTGTGATTGTTCGTCTGATTGAGTTATTTCTCCAACAACTATCTCTGAGATTTTTGCTAATTTTACTATCCAATCTGCCAAAGCTCTTTTCGTTAAATCGTTTTGACCTATGTCAAGATTAATTCTAACCATACCAAATGAATCAGCTACTTCATCCCAATCTTCTCTTTTCCTAACTAGATCTCTGTCTATTCCTTCTGGAAGAGATGGTGCTTCAACAAAAGGTATAGTTAAACCCCAGGTTGAGCAGATTTTCTCTACACTACCCCTGTCTTCCTTTGATACCAGGCTCCAAGCTTCTCCTTTCCGCCCCATCCTTCCAGTTCTACCAATTCGATGAACAAATGATTCCGTATCATCTGGTAAATCATAGTTGACTACAACTGTAATTCCATCTACATCTAGTCCTCTTGCGGCTACATCAGTAGCTACCACAATTTTCTCTTTACCTGATCGAAAGTCGTTCAGGAGTCTTTCTCTCTTGTTTTGTGGCATGTCTCCATGTATTCCTACATCTTTCATCTGAAATTTCCCTAATCTTTCAACTATCACATCTACCATTCTCTTAGTGTTGCTGAAGATTAACATCTGCCCATCTTCTGTCATATTAGCAATAATACGTCCTAATACCCAGAGTTTGTTAGCTCTACCAATTCTCACGGCATACAGATCAATTTCTGGAATATCTACTTCTAAGTCATCGCTCATTACATGTTCTGCGTTAACCATGAACTCCTCAGCAACATTCAGTACTTCTTCAGGGAATGTTGCACTGAAAAGTAGAGTTTGACTACGATTCGGCATTTTTTCAATAACCCATAGGATGTCTGGAAAAAATCCCATATCTAACATTCTATCTGCTTCATCCAAACAAAATATAGAAATATCTTGTAATTTAAGATGGCCTTTCTTACTCATATCAATGACTCTTCCTGGAGTCCCTACGACAATATCGCAGCCATCTGATAGTTTTTTCGCCTGTTTTTCAATATCAGTTCCTCCATAGACTGAAATTATTTGTAAGCCTTTTTTACCTTGCAGTAAATTCATTTCTTCCGTGACTTGTACTGCAAGTTCTCTTGTCGGACAAAGAATGAGGGATTGAGGTATTCCTTTTTTTTCACATTTCTCGAGAATTGGTATTCCGAATGCTGCTGTTTTACCTGACCCAGTTTTTGCTTGCCCTACAATATCTCTTCCTTTTCTCGCGAATGGAATTGCATCTGCTTGAATCTCAGTAGGTGAGGTCCATCCTCGAGATTTAATTGCATCTAAAATTGTTGATTCTAAATTCCATTTTTCAAAGATTGACATTTAATCGCCTCAGAAGGATTCGGATTCGCTGATTTCCTTCTGAAGTTCTCCCATCCAGTACTTTTTACAGTTCTCTTTTGTTAGGTATTGTTCTTTTGAAGAAAAGTTATGGTTGAAGTGGCCCTTATCTGCCGATGCAAATTGATCATTTGTCTTTTTGTGAAATTTTTGTAGAACATGCTGACGCATGTATTGTTGAAATTTTAGAGACTTTTGTCTATTGATTCCATTCGGTGTAACGCCCTCCCATAGGCGCTCAAATTGTTCGAGTTTCTCATCAAACTGTTCACTCATCGTAAGTCCTCTGGTTTTGGCCGACTTGCCTTCTGTTTATCATGTTCACCCTTCGGCTTGTCCGGCTTAATAGGCATTGTAAATTCCTGTATGTCTTCATCATCGACTTTTTCGACTGGCGCTAAAAATCTGTTTTTCTCTGTTTCCGTGCCATCTAACTCTAGATCTATAGATAGAGCAGCAAGGCGTTTTCTGAGTGCAGGGTCTGTTTCTTGACGAAGCAGTTCGGCCGCACTTTCTCTTAAACGATCACCAGTTAATATGATTGAAAGCTGATCAATGCAAGCCTTTCTGAGATTCAAGTCTTTTGACCTTGCTCCTCTTAGTATCATATCAGTAACTCTCGGGCTCTGCATGTCTAACTTTTTCATAGCCCGGATGACTGAATTACGAACTTTTGTATCTTCATCATTTAGTGCATTTTCTACTAGTATTAATGCGATTCTTGGTTCTGAGTTTGCGAGAGTGACTAGGCATTGTGATGCATTCCTTCTAACTTGTGCATCTTCATCTTCTAGAGACCATCCGATTAAATCCCATCCTGTAGAACCTCCCTTAGCAGCAATATTACGTAGGATTTTTGACCCTCTCCTCCTCAAATCAACTTCCTCTTCTCGGATTAATTCATCTAAATGTAAACAACCGCTTTCAGGCCATGCAATGCTGGTTAATCTTAATGCTTCAAAAGCACTTTTTCTATGAATTTTGTCTTTGTGTCTTAACTCTCTTCTTAGAATATCTTCGCACCCGGACGGAAATATAGGGGACATTTTCTGAAGTGTCTGCATGGAAGTTAATCTGACATCCAAATCATTATCTTGTAATCTATCGGATAGATAAATCATCAAATCAGTATGCAACTTTAGTGAGAACCCCGGCATTACTTCCAGCCCTGCGATTCTTATTCCAGGATCATCATCATCTAATGCCTCTAGTAAAGTTTCATGAGCCTTCGGTATCAAATTCTCATAAACCCTACTTAATGCCCTTATTCCGTCAATTCTTCTTACGAAGCCCCCTCCATTAGTGAGTGATAATTGTAATTGTTCAATATCTCCAGATGCTAATTTTAGGATTTCATAAACTGGAATTCTTTGCCATGCTCCATCTATCGGTTGAAGCGATCTGATGTCTAGTTCTACTGTTCTCTCTCTATTATTGATTACTTTACCAGTACGTGGATCTCTTGCAACGTACTCATTTGCCATAAACAATCGTAAGTCCGGATGGGGCACCCATTATTCAAGTGACGGTATTAATGTTTACAAATTATTTAGAAACAATCAAGTCATATCACATAGTCTGAGATTTTGTAAATATGTCAGATGGCCCAATTGATGAAATTTCC
>OCVR010001345.1_pt1 | contig 19751 bp, 20 predicted proteins | sample 1539091 | NCBI WGS metagenome assembly OCVR01 (sample SAMEA3355530, study PRJEB22509) | marine metagenome | biome: marine; feature: coastal ocean; material: water | place: USA | collected 2010-08-07 | depth 16 m | reverse complement strand
GGCCAGACCGAGGGACCGGGCATGATCTGGACATATTGCGGCTCGGCCAGCAGCCGGCTCGTGACGATCGTCTCGCGCAGGCCGGTGGCCGAGCGCGGCAGGAAATAGCGGCCCTGCTCGACATCGTCGGAAATCTTCGGATCGTCCCATAGCGGCTCGCGGCTCTTCACCACCGGGATCGAGCGCGTCGAATAAAGCTCGGTCGGCAGCCATTCGAGCGAGCCAGCGCCATAGACGTTGCCGGCATTGCCGCCGCCCGGCGCCATGCGGAAATTTCGCACCAGGTCGATCAGGAACAGCAGGACGCCGAAGGCGAACAGGAAAGCCCCGATCGTCGAGATGAGGTTCAGCATGTCCCAGCCGCTGCCGGGCAGATAGGTGTAGACGCGGCGCGGCATGCCCATCAGGCCGACGAGGTGCATCGGCATGAAGGCGACATTCATGCCGGTGAACATCAGGCCGAACACCCATTTCGCCAGCCGCTCGCTCATCGCGCGGCTGCTGACCATCGGAATCCAGTAGTACATCGCCGCGAACAGCGGAAACACCATACCGCCGATCAGCACATAGTGCAGGTGCGCGACGATGAAATAGGTGTCGTGCGCCTGCCAGTCGAACGGCACCAGCGCGACCATGACACCGGTCAGCCCGCCGGTCACGAAGATTACGATGCTGCCGAGCACGAACAGCCCCGGCGCATTGAAGCGCGGCCTGCCGATCGCCAGCGTCGCGATCCACGAGAACACCTGGATGCACGCCGGCAGGCTGACCGCCATCGACGCGGCGGAGAAGAAGCCCGTCGTCATCGGCGGCAGGCCGACGGTAAACATGTGATGCGCCCAGACGCCGAAGCTGATGAACCCCGTGGCGATCATGGCCAGCACGATCAGGCGGTAGCCGACCAGTTCCGCCTTCGCGACGGTGGGCACGATCATGCTCATCATGCCGGCGGCGGGCAGGAAGATGATGTAGACCTCCGGATGGCCGAAGAACCAGAACAGATGCTGCCATAGCACCGGATCGCCGCCTCGCGCCGCGTCGAAGAAGGGCCAGTTGAAGGCGCGCTCGATCTCCAGCAGCAGCGTCGCCAGGATCACGCTGGGAAAGGCGATGATGATCATCACCGCGAAGACCAGCATGGCCCAGGCGAAGATCGGCATCCTGTCGAGGCTTATGCCCGGCGCGCGGGTGCGCAGGACGCCGACGATGATCTCGATCGCGCCGGCGATCGCCGAAATCTCGATGAAGCCGATACCCAGCAGCCAGAAGTCGGCGTTGATGCCGGGCGAATAGGCCTTGGACGTAAAGGGCGGGTACATGAACCAGCCGCCGTCGGGGGCGAGGCCGACGAACAGCGAGGCGAAAAAGGCCAGGCCACCCACAGCATAGGCCCAGAAGGCGTAGGCCGATAGGCGCGGGAAGGGCAGATCGCGCGCGGCCAGCATCTGCGGCAGCAGCAGCACGCCCGCCGCCTCGACCATCGGCACCGCGAACAGGAACATCATCACCGTGCCGTGCATGGTGAAGACCTGGTTGTAGGTCGCCTGCGGCAGCACCTCCATCAGCGGCGCTGACAGTTGCACCCGCATCAGCAGCGCCAGCACGCCTGCCAGCAGGAAAAACAGGAAGGCGGTGCCGAGATAGAAGATGCCGACATAATTGTTGTTGACGACGGTCAGATATTCCCAGCCGCGCGGCGCGCACCAGATACGGCGCAGTTCCTCCTCTTCTTCGGGCGGGCGTTCCTCCTGCGTCGGGAACCGCTGGTAGAGATCGGGGTCGAACCCAGTCTCCGACCTCATTTGAGGCTTTCCATATAGTCGGCCAGCGCGTTCAGATCGTCCGGGCTGAACTGCTTGTAGTTGGGCATGCGGTTGCCGGGCTTGATCGTCTGGCTGTCGGCGATCCAGCCTGCCAGCGTGCCGCGATTGTTGGGCAGGATGCCCGCGCCCAGCGATCGCCTTGCGCCGACATGGGTGAGGTCGGGACCGGCGGTGCCGTTGGCGGGCGTGCCGCGCACGGTGTGGCAGCCAGCACAGCCGCTGGCGAGGAACAGTTCGGGCCCTCGCCCCGAAGCGGGACGCGGCGGTGCAAGGCGTTCGGCACGCCAGCGGGCGAAGCTTTCCGGCGTATGCGCGACGACGACCAAGCCCATCAACGCGTGGGCGCCGCCGCAATATTCCGCGCACTGCCCGCCGTAAGTGCCCGGGCGATCGGCGCGAATGCGCAGCAGGTTCCGACGACCGGGGATCATGTCCATCTTGCCGGCGAGCCGGGGCACCCAGAGGCTGTGGAGCACGTCCGCCGATTCCAGTTCCAGCAGGACCGGTTGCCCGACGGGAACATGCAATTCGTTGGCATCGCGGATAACGGGCTCGCCGCCTTCGCCGAGATATGTCACGCGCCACCACCACATTTCGCCCGTAACCCTGACGCGCATCTCGCCCGGTTGTGCTGCCGTCGCCTGCAGGCTGCCGGTCAGCCACAGACCCCAGACCAGCAGAGCCGTCAGCACGACGCCCGGAAAGGCCACGCCGCCGATCCAGATCGCCCGGTCGCCGCCCAGCCGCTGGCGAAGGACAGGTCTGCCCCAAAGCGCTATCGCCAGTGCGGCGAGGACGATCAGCAATACGCCCGCGCCGCCCATCAGCAGCGCCCAGGCAAGCCGGGTGACGGGCTCGGCATAGGGGCCGGCCGGATCGAGAACCGCCGGCGGCCAGCCGCCGAGCGCGGCCTGCGGAGTCGCGCTATTGCTCATGCAGGAACGCCGCGATGTCGTCGGCCTGCGCCGCGGTCATGGGAACCGTCGGCATCGCCGTGCCGGAAGAATCGCGCAGGAAGGCAGCCAGATTATCGGGGCGATTGGAATAGCGGCCCGCGATCGTGCCCCGCTCTGCGAACCTTACAAGCGAAGGGCCGGTCTTGCCCTGCGGCCAGATGCCCGACATGGCGTGGCAGGCCCCGCAGCCAAGACGCGCCGCCGCCGCCTTCCCGCGCGCCGCCGCCTCGCCGAGCGTGGCATTTGGAGCGATCTCGGCCTTGTCGCAGGCGGCGAGCAGCAGAACGGCGGTCAAGAGAATGCGTGCCCCCAAATGAGATCTTCCTTCCCCGATGGGGAACCGACCGCCTCGCACTCGGTTCCCCGTGCGATGACGCGATATTTTCTGCGCCTCGGCCTGCTGGGTCCGCTGTATCTGACGGCATGCAACGAGACGGGCGGCAACCCGGCCTTTCGCAGGACCGGCGAGGTTATCGCGTTCAGTGGCGGCAACGGTGGCCCGACGAGCGCCTGCGCGACATGCCATGGCTTGAAAGGCGAAGGCGATGGCCGCCTGACCCCGCGCCTCGCTGGGCTCGATGCGGGTTATCTGGTTCGCCAACTCGATGATTACGCCAACGGGCGGCGCAGGCATGTCGCGATGCGCACGATCGCCCGGCGACTGGATAGCGAGGATCGCGTCAAGGTCTCGGCCTACTATGCCGCGCTGCCAGCCCCAGCATCCACATTGCGCACAACGTCCCTTTACGCCAGCAAGTGCGCCAGCTGCCACGGCGGGAGCGGCGAAGGACGCGGTCCCGGCAACCCGCCGCTCGCCGGGCAGTCGCCGACCTATGTCGTGGTACAGATCGAGGCCTGGCGCTCGGGGCAACGGCATGATCCCACGGGCACGATGCTGGCGGTCAGCCGCGCATTGGCGCCGGCGGAGCTTGCGATCCTGGCAAGCCGTGACGGGGATCCGTCTCTGCCGGTTCGTCCTCCTTCAACTCCGGCAGCATCCCGATGAGCACATCGTGCCGGTTCCAGAAATGATGCTTGAGGGCCGCGCCGATATGCATGGGAATGAGCGCGACGAGGAGCAGGATCAGCAGGGTGTGGATGCCGTCGGCCCAGCCGAGGATGGTCCACTGCGCCGCGACCGGAATATCGTGGAACGGCAGTTGCGGCCATGCGGCACCGAGCAGATCTAGCCTAGGGCCATCGCCCAGCGCCGACCACATCGCCCAGCCCGACAGCGGCAGGCCGAAAAAGCAAATATAGAACAGCGCGTGGGTCAAATAGGCCAGCTTCGTCTGCCAGCCGAGCTTGTCCGCATCGTTGATCGGTCCCGGCACGATCGTGCGCCACAGGAAACGCAGCGTCGCCAGCACGAGCATGCCGAGGCCCAGCTCGGAATGCAGCTTGTAGGCATCCAGCTTGTCGCCGCCCACCGGCATGCGGCTCATATACCAACCCCAATAGAGCTGAAAGGAGAGGAGCGCCGCCATGATCCAGTGGAAGGCGACGCCGACCGGGGAATAGCGCCGATCGGCGGTATGCCGCGCCGCCCATTCGCGGATCGCCGCGATCATGCGATCGCCATCCGCTGTCGCTCGGTGAGCCAATTGCCTGCCAGCCTGAGCGCGGCGACGAGATAAATCGCTCCGCCCACGATCCACATCAGCAGGCCGGCAAGCTGCTGGTCCTCCACCGGGCTGAGGCCCCAGGGCTGCGTCGTGATCCAGTGCCAGGCGTACAGCGGCGTGGACGCGAAGGTGAGCAGGGCGCCGAGTAAGCCCATCTGGACCATCGTCGCCAGCAGGACCGCGACGCCGATGGGTGCGGTTGCGGCCAGCACGCTGCGCCAGAGGCCGATCGCAGAGGCGAGCAGGGTCAACTCCATGAGCCAGTAGGCACCGTCGCTGGCAAGCGCGAAGGTATAGGCGACCGGTGCGTGCCACAACCAGAAGATCAAGGCATGGACACAGGCCCATGCAGCCGGCCTGCCCCGAACGGCTGGCAATGCCATCGCCAACAGCGGCGCTGCGATGGCCGTCAGCAAGATATGATGCGCCGCGCGTGCCGAGAACAGCGCCGAACTCAACGCACAGAACGGCGATACGAACAGCAGAAGGAGAATGGCGCAGCCTGCGGCTAGCGGGAGAGGCTGTGCCCGGAGTGCGCGGCCGATCAAAAAGAGACTGATCACCAGCGCAATGGCCAGCGGATCCGGATTCCAACGCGTCCAGATATCGACGGGAAGCGGAGCAGAACCGCAATAGGGAATCGGTGGAAATCGCATGAGGCTGCAACAATAAGCGTCTTCGGAGGTTCCCGCCACGAGACTATGGCCTACCCTGCTGGAGCGTAGCGCGGGGGAACTACGGTGCGTGCCGATCGTAACACCCAAAGCGCTCCATCTCGCGCATGACCAACAAGCGATCCGAAAGGCGCCGCATGAACGACAGAGCGCCGGAAGGGCCAGACGAGAGACGCACGCTGTGGATCGTCCTGGTGCTCAACCTCGCGATCGCTATCGCCTTCCTGATCGCAGGTATCAGCGGAGATTCCAGTGCACTCCTCGCCAACGGACTCGACAACCTGTCGGACGCGGCGGTCTACGCATTGAGCCTGATCGCTCTCAGCCGGGGGGCGAAATGGAAGACGCGGGCGGCGACAGTTTCGGGCTTCATGCTCCTGATCTTCGCCGGCGGTATCCTGCTCGACGTCGGCCGCCGCTATCTTCAGGGAAGCGAGCCGATCGGCGTCACGATGATGACGATGTCGGCCATTGCGGCCGTGGTAAACTTCGTCTGCCTTAGGCTGCTGCAACGGCTGCGAGAGCCCGACGTCAACCTGCGCGCCGCGACCACTTTCAGCTTCAACGACTTCATCTCGAATGGCGGGATTCTCGTCGCCGGTGTTCTGGTCTGGTGGCTGGGGACCAACTGGCCCGATCTGCTGGTCGGTTTTCTCACCGCGGTGATCGCGATCAAGGGCGGCATCGAGATTCTGCGCGACGCCCGGTGCGAGGCACGTGAAGCAAAAAGGGCGAGCGCATGAAAAGCTCGAGGCATCCCTCGGCGGGCGATGCGCGCCGCCATCGGCATCTCGGGCCGAAGGCGCGGCAGCAGCCGCAGCCGGACGCCGCGATCACCGAACCATCGGCGCTTCTCGACCGCCTGGACGCGCTCACGACCGAGGTGCGGCGGGAAGGTGTGGAGAAGTTTGCCCGATGGAACATTGGAGATGTGCCTGGCTTGGCCTCCTGCGCCGCCAACCTGGCGGACTATCTTGCCCTGCGCGGACACGATCTGCGGCCGATCCAGCGCGGGCTGACGATGCTCGGCCTGTCCTCGTTGGGGCGATCGGAGGGGCACGTCCTCCCCGCGCTTCAGGCGACCCGCGCGGCGCTCGCGGCGATTGTCGGCAGGCAACCGGACGAGCGGCCGCCATCGGAAGCATTCTTCGCCGGCGAGCGCTGCCTCACCGAGCGGCGGCAGGCCCTGTTCGGCGCGACCGGCGATCTGCGCGCGACCGCGATCATGGTGACGTGTCCGAGCGAAGCCGCGGAAGATCCTGCGTTCATGCGAGACCTCGCCGACCGCAGGATCGAAGCACTGCGCATCAACTGCGCGCATGACGGTCCGCGCAGATGGTTGCGGATGATCGAACACGCCCGTGTTGCCGAGCAAGAGACCGGCCACAGGATGCGCATCTTCATGGATCTGGCCGGTCCGAAGATCCGCACCGGCAACATGGAAGGCGGTGGGGGGCGTCTGCACGTGGGCGACCGCCTGCGGATCGTCGAAGCCGGTGCGCTGGGTGCCCACAAGACGGATGAGGCGGTGACGGCGGTCGAATGCACGCTCGGGGAAGCGGTGCGCGGCAGCCGGACCGGCGACCATGTCTTCTATAACGACGGCAAGCTCGGCGGCGTGATCGAGGAAGCGGGCGACGACGGACTGCTGGTGCATATTGAACAGGCTCCGGAGAAGGGTGCCAGGCTAAAACCCGAAAAGGGCCTGAACTTCCCCGATGCCGATCTCGGCATCGCCGCGCTCACGAAAAAGGACCGCCGCGACCTGAAGTTCATTGCCGCCCATGCCGACGGCGTCCAATACTCGTTCGTCCAATCCGCCGCCGACGTGATGCAGCTGCAGGAGGCGTTGGCGGAACTGCGCGACGACTGGCAGAAACTCGCCCTTGTGCTGAAGGTGGAGACCATCCGGGCGATCGACAATCTGCCGGAGATCATGGTCCACGCCGCCAGTCGACAGCCCACCGCCGTGATGATCGCGCGGGGCGACCTTGCCGTTGAGATCGGCTTTGCTCGCATGGCCGAGATGCAGGAGGAAATCCTGTGGCTGGCCGAGGCTGCTCACGTGCCGGTGATCTGGGCGACGCAGGTCTTGGAGAACCTCGTCAAGAAGGGCCGGCCTTCTCGTGGTGAGATGACCGACGCGGCGATGGCCGCGCGCGCCGAATGCGTGATGCTGAACAAGGGCCCACATGTCCTCGAGGCGATCGAGGTTCTCGACACCCTGCTCGGGCGCATGGGCGAGCACCAGCACAAGAAGACGCCGCAACTGCGTGCTCTGAAAAGCTGGTAGAATAAATGGTACGCCGGCCCTCAAACGCCTTCAGGAACTATCAGGCGTTCTCGACGGTTCTGATAACCAAGGAGATAGCATGGCCAGCGCACCACCCGATTCTCATCCCGACTCGCCGCCCCGTGGCCCCGACCAGGCCCCGGAACAACTTCCGCAGCCGGATGACGATGGCCGGGAAAGCGTCGAAGATCTGCCGGAAGAGTAGTGCTTTGCGATCATTGCACGGCACCGCGCAGAGGATTAGCGCCGGGAATTGTCAATGGTGGCCTGAGCCGTGTCCGGAATTATGATGGCCACCGCTTATGCGGTGATGGCCGCGTGATCCGTGACCGATCGATCGATACCCGAGGCCAACGAACGCAGATCCGTAGCCGAAGGCGCCAAAATAGGGTTGGCCGTAATAACCGGCGGGGTAATAGCCGCGCGAGGCTACCGCCGGAGAGAGGACAAGCAGGCAGGTCGGCGCCGCCTTCACACCTTCTTCAGTCGGGGTGGCGGGAGGCGGCGACGGCGATCTGGTGACGGGTGCAATCGGCTCCGCAGCTATCGAACCTGGGGTCGTGCAGGGCACGCGGTAATAGACGTACCCTGGTCCGCGCGGCGTAGTAGCGCATCCGCTCAAAGCGAGTACGGCCAACAAACCAACTCCCGCACGCCTCGATCTCGTGAGCAACATTGTTCTTTCCTTCCGGCGTGCCTCCCCGAGGATCGCATGTTCACGTTACACCACAGAACCTCCTTCGCATAGCAAACTGCGCAGCGTGCTGGCTTTACGGGGCGTCAGCGTCATTCACCGCCAATTCAACCAAAGGATGCCACGCTGCTCGCCCACGGTTGACTAAAGTCAGGAGGTTGTCGTGAACAGGCGTGCTTTGTCGCTATTGGCCGGATCGGCAGCGGCTCTCTTTCTGGCCGCGCCGGCACTTGCCGGACAGCATGGCGGCGGCGTGAATTGGACCGGGTCACATGGCGGCGTCAACTGGGACGGAGGCCACCCCTACTCGGGCGTCGACTACAAGGGCAATTCCACCCCCACTACGACCGAACGCTACCCGCGTCGGACGCCCTATCTCTCCCCCCGTGCTGATCCGGCAAAGCCCACACCTACCGACCGAGAGGCCCGTAACGGCTCTAAAAAACGTTCAGGCTCACCATACGGGAGTCGGTAAACTTTCGCCAACTATCGCTCATCTTGAAAGCCCGTTCCCAGATAGGCAATGGGCAGTCCTTCACTACTTGTTAACCTTAATCAAGGACAATTCTCTCGCCTCAAGGAGCAGGACGAATGAGCGACATCGGCAGCATCATGGCCGCGCGCAACGCGATCATCCAGGGCAATGCCGCCCTGCGTGCCGCGGTGCAGCGTTCACCGGTCGATGCCCAACGAGGCGCACAATTCGCTACGGCATTGGTGAATGCCCAAAACGCTCCTTCTACCCTTCGTGCAACGAGCATAGGCGGCACTCCTCCATCCGACACCGCGGGTCCCGTGCCCGGTTTCGCCTCGACGCTTTCAAGCCTGCTGGCCCGGGTCAATACCGGACTGGAGGCCGAGGACACCGCGGCGGAAGCCTATGAGCGCGGAGAAACAACCGACATCGCAAGCGTCATGCTCACTCAGCAGCAGGCGTCCATTCAGTTCGAAGCGACTCTGCAGGTGCGCAACAAACTGCTCACAGCTTATAAGGACATAATGAACATGTCGATTTGAGGCGCTATGGCTTCAATGCTTAGCGCTCACCGGTGAGACACCGGCCTGCTCGCACCCAATGCCCGATTACGCCGGTCCGCCTTAGCGATGCTTCCGACCGAAGATCGCAACGCGCCAAAGATACCAGATTCCTGCCAACGCCAGTACGGCATTGCTGACCGGCTCGACAATCGTGGCGATCTGGCCGTAGCGCTCGCCCAACTCATAGCCTGCGATGGCCAGCATGGCCGTCCATGCCGCCGATCCGATGGTGGTCCATGCCAAAAATGGCCCCAGCGCCATGCCGGTGACACCAGCCGGCACCGAAATCAGCGTGCGGATGCCCGGCAACAGCCTGCCGAACAGCACCGCCCAGCGACCATAGCGATCGAACCATTTGTCCACCCGATCGATTTCTTCGGGTGTCAACGTCAGCCAGCGGCCATGATCCGCGGCAAACCGCTTGAGCCGCTCGATCCCGATCCAGCGCCCCACATAATACCAGAGGGTGGCACCAGCGACCGACCCCAGCGTGCCGGCCATGATCACGACCGGCAGCGAGCCGCGCCCCTGCGCTGCCGTATAGCCGGCCAGCGGCAGGATGACCTCGGACGGGATCGGCGGGAAAAGATTCTCCCCAAACATGAGCAGAAATACGCCAAGGCCACCCAGCTTGGAGATCAGCACGACGATCGCGTCATACATTCTTCTTTCTCCAAGCGAGCGTTGCCGTGTCGGTTACTTCCATCAACAATCCCTCCGCGCGATCATCGTTTCAGGCAAGCGACGATCGCGGTGATCACCGAGACCGTCTCCGCGACGTCACGAACCCTTACGGTGTCGAGACCAATCTCGGCCGCCGGATAGTCGTTACCACCCGGATAGATCGCATCGCCCAAAAACAGCATTTCATCCAGCCCGATGCCGCTTTCCGCGCTCAACCGCTTGAGTCCGTAGCCCTTGTCCACGCCTGCGCGCGTGACGTCGATCGACGTAGTGCCGCCGAGGTTGATCGAAAGACCGGGTAGCGCTTCGCGAAGAACGGCCTGCAGCGCCGTCCGCTTGGCGCGATCCGGATCCCATGCCTCCTTGGCTTCGAGCGGCGCTTGCTGACCGAGCCCCGAAAAGGTGAACTGGCTGCCGCGGTCTTCGAGCCGGTCTCCCCAGATGCGTTCATCGGTCAAATTGGCCTCCGCCAGCGCCCGGTCGAAAGCTGCGCGGATCTTTGCCTTCTCCTCTTTTTCGAACAGGTCCGCATAGATCGTTTGCCACGCGCTCCCGTCGAACCGATAGAGTTTGGTGCCGGTCGTCGGCATCAGCCAGAGCCGCTCTCGCTTAGCGTCGGCCGGCAAGCGCAATGCAACCTGCTTGTCGAACTGCGGCCAGTCACCGCCCGAGATCACCGCCACATCCGCGACCTCCAGAAGGCTCGATAGCGCGGCGCCCATCTCTTGGGACAAAGGCTGTTTGCTTTCCGCCAGCGTGCCGTCCAAATCGAACGCAATCAGTCGCTTCATGCCACATCCTTCCTCTGTCTAGCCGCGCGCTCATCTCCCGTCGACCGGGTCGGTTAGCCGCTTCGCGCGCACCCAAAGTTGGTGGAATGCACCAGACCGTCCAAGGTGCCACCGTTGCGGCGGCCCGTTCGCGGTTTATTCGGGGCTCTCTGGGCTCAGTTAGCAGTTATTCGACGTATGCAATTCCATTCGACATATCGACAAAGCCGTACACGGCGCAGCGGGCGCTGATCCTATGCAGCACTGCAACACCAATGCGGTCGCGCACGGCGGGAAGAATGCCGTGGACGCAATGGGCGAAATGAAGCAACCCACGCAGTAGTTTTAGTGATTCCTTGAGTTTCCACTGGCTTGATCGAGCGCGACGGTGGCGATTTTCGACCTAGCTCGGAAAGATTGAGTCGGTCCAAATGCACGACCTCCAGCGGTCACGCCCAAAACCCCTGCAGAAGTTCCATCGCCGCTTGCGATCGGTGGCGCTGTTTGAACAGCTCGGCCCCGGGCTCGTCACCGGCGCGGCCGACGACGACCCGAGCGGGATCGCCACCTACTCGCAGGTCGGCGCGCGCTTCGGCTTCCAGCTCCTCTGGGTCATGGTCCTCGTCTATCCGCTGATGACCGCGATCCAGCTCATCAGCGCCCATATCGGTCGTGTCACCGGTTGCGGTCTTGCCAAGAATATGAGCAACGCCTTGCCCAAATGGCTTGTCGCGGGCCTCGTGGCACTGCTGTTTATCGCCAACACGATCAATATCGGCGCCGACCTCGCCGCTATGGGTCAGGCGGCGGGGCTCATCGTCGGCTTCGATGGCAAAATTCTGACCGTTGGCCTGGCATTGGTTTCACTGACCTTGCAGCTGTTCGTCCCTTACAAGCGCTATGCTGCCTTGCTAAAATGGGTGACCCTGAGCCTGCTTGCCTATGTTGCCGTCCTCTTCCTGGTCAAGATCGATTGGTCCGCCGTGTTGGTAGGCCTCGTCTGGCCCAAGGTGGCCGGCGTCGGTGCCTGGACGATGATCGTCGCCGTCCTCGGGACCACGATCAGTCCCTATCTGTTCTTCTGGCAGTCCGCGCAAGAGGTCGAGCAAGTCTCCCAGGACCCTGATGCAAAACCTTTGAAAGAGGCGCCCGGCCAGGCGCGGCGCGAGTTTCAGCGCATCCGCATCGACACCTTCGCCGGCATGGCGATTTCGGTTGTGGTGGCCCTTGCGATCATGATCGGCACGGCCGCGACCTTGAATGCCGCCGGTCAGACATCGATCCAGACCGCGACCGATGCCGCAAAGGCACTCGAGCCGGTCGCGGGGAAGTTCGCCCTGGCGCTCTTCGCCCTCGGCATCATCGGCACCGGCATGCTGGCGGTTCCGGTGTTGGCGGGATCGGCCGCCTATGCCGTGGGTGAGAGCCGCGGCTGGAAATGCGGCCTCGAAGAAAAGCCCTGGCATGCGGTGGGCTTCTACACCATCATCGGCCTTGCGACACTGGTAGGGCTCGCGATCAGCTGGTCACCGATCGATCCGATGCATGCGCTTGTCTACAGCGCGGTCATCAACGGCTTTGTCGCCGTCCCCATCATGGCGACGATGATGACCATCGCCTATCGCCGATCGGTGCTTGGCAATTTCACGGCCTCGCGTCCGCTTCTGGTGCTTGGCTGGCTCGCAACGATTGTCATGGCCGGCGCGGCGCTCGCGTCCGTGCTCCTCCCGTAGCGCCCGCAAACACCTGCCGTGTTATAACTTGAGGATCAAGCCTCATGAAGGAAGAGACGAGTTCGCAGGCCCGCCGCGCCGCATTCCGACGCCGCTCGATCATCGTCACGGTGTTGGGACTGGCGGCCGCTGGCACGATCATGGTCTTGGGTTCTCTGGGCCTGTATCCGCGCGCCTGTTTGATCGCGAGTTCACTACTGTCGCTGTTCACCCTTTTCTATGCCATTTCGACCTTCCGTTCGATCCGGGCAGACAACGCCCGGCTCCAAAGGGAAATCACGATCGCAAAGCTGCGCCTGTCGGCCAACCTGCCACCACCGGTCCGGCCGGCGCGGCCTAAAGGTGCCGGTGGCGGGGACAATGAAGAGGTGTGATCGCCGACCGCTCTCTCAAACGCTACACCCAGCGTTGTCGGCGAAGACGCAGATAGATCGCCGCGCAGAGGCTGCCCATGGCGAGAAGAAAAATGCCGTAGCCGAACCTCGCCGACACACCGACAATGCCGGGAAAATTCACACTGGAAAGCGCTGTGGCCGATGTCAGAAGCGCGAACATGACCGCCCATGCCGACAATGTACGCACCGTCCGTTCGATTTCGCTCGCCGGGACCGTGCTCAGTGACATCAGGCCCGCGATGACGCGTTGGCTGGCGAGCGCAAGCCGCTCGGAGCCTTGGAGTGTCTCCAGAACGTCGCGCAGATACGGCCGGGCGCCCGGATCGATCGCATCGTAGCGCTCCGCGGTCAATGCCTCGATCACGCCGAGATTGGCGGCCAGGCCGCGCTTGAAATCGAAAAGGTCATGCTGGAAGCGCAGGACATCGTAAAGATCTTCACGGCGCAGCCTTCCGGCCGACGCCTGGCGCTCCAACTCAGCGGCACGCGCTTCGAGCGCCAGCGCCACCGACAGGAAATCGCTCGCCACTGGAGCCAACAGGCCGGACAGGAAATAGGCCGGACCCCGCGCGAGCAAGCCAGGGTTTGCTTCGATCTGATCGCCCTCCCGCCGCCCCTCGGGGCGGCCCGTCACCGAGACGACGAATTGCCTGCCGAGAAAGATGGTCATGTTGCCATAGATCGGCTTTCCGTCGGTGTCGGAGATGTCGCTCAGCACCATTCCCAGGCGCGCGTCTCTGTCGATCAGGCGTCCGGGGGAACCGTTGCGCGCCGCTTCGACGACAGATTGAAAACCAAGACGTGAGGCCGCCGCGTCCAGATGCGTGTCGTGCCCGGAGACGATCGCCACCCAGACGAAATCTCCGTGATCAATTTCTCCTTGGCCGAGATCCGCGATCCGACCCTCGCGAACGAACCTGCCGGCTTCATAGATGCGGCAGTGCCCTCCGGAAGACTCGAGCGACATGCTCAAATCCACCGCGCCCGCTTGAAGCGGATGAAGAGAATCCCGCAAATGGTCGCAATGACGCCAAGGACCATCGGGTAGCCATATTGCCACTTGAGCTCGGGCATATGTTCGAAATTCATGCCGTATATTCCCGCAATCGCGGTCGGAACCGCCAGCAAGGCCGCCCAGGCAGCAAGCTTGCGCGTTGTCGAGCCAAGGCGCTGCTGTTCGAGAAGCGCACTTACCTCGAAAATCGACGACAGAAGGTCGCGCAGGCCCCCCGCCATCGACATGACCACCCGGACATGGTCGAGAACGTCGCCGAAATAGGGCCGAACATTGTCATCGATGCACGGGCTATCGCTGTGCTTGAGCTTTCCCGCCACGTCGGCCATAGGTGCGAGGAACGTGGTGCATTTCATCAGATCGCGCCTGAGCGCGAAAATCCGTGCAATGTCGTCCCGCTCCAGGAAACTCTCCAGGGCGCGCGCCTCGAGGTCGAACACCTCATGCTCTATCTCGCTGACCACCGGTTTATAGTCGTCGACGATATGGTCGAGTATGGCGTGCAGCACATAGTCGACCCCATGCTTCAGCAGTTCGGGCGCTTCTTCCAGCCTCTCTCGAAGGTCGAGGTATCCCTCTTTGATGCCATGGCGGACCGTGACGATATGGCGAACGCCCACAAAGATATGGGTTTCCCCGAACGTCACCTGGCGATCGGTGCGCTCGATGGTTCGCGCCACGACAAAAAGCTGGTCCCCATAGACGTCCACCTTGGGCAGCTGATGAGCCTTGAGCGCGTCCTCCACCGCGAGAGGGTGCAGGGAAAAACGCGCTTCGAGGAGCGACATTTCTTCCGGCGTCGGCTCAACCAGGCCAATCCAGATGAACTCGTCGTCGCCGACCTCAACTTCGCCCAGTGCATCCGATGCGAACTTCTTGGCGACCACGCCATCCCGATAAACCCGTGCGGCCACAACGCTCATGGGAATCTCCGCCTGATTTCGATATCAACGTCACTTCACGCGGCAGTAGCGGGCGGCACGTCGACGGCCAAGCGAGATGACGAACTCGGAAGATGCACTCGAATGAGAAAGCGACCATCGATTTTTGTTGCGCTGTTGCCGGCTGGCGTTTGGCTGCTTGCCGCACGAGCGATGATGGCTACCTCAAGCCGGACGCGGCGACTTGGTTTGATCCACCCACGTCTCGCGCTCTACCTCAGCTTCCGAGCAGCCGCGCTCTATCGCGCGGGCTTTGCGGCCTGGCGTTACAACCGGGGAAAATGGCGTTGACTTCTCTTCGCATCACAGCGCCCTTATCTGGGCGAAGCCGACATGATGTACGCGCGTGCGCAGCTGCGTCTAAAGCTCGCGGGATGACACAGTGACCGACACCCTCAACGCAGCCGATGTCTTTACCAAGCTCGACATTAAGCTGATGCCCGATCCCTCCCGGACGGTCATCCGCCCTTTCGGTTTCGACTATCCTGCGGCGTTTGCAGCGGGCCGGCCGCCGAGGAGCGAAGCGGTTGCGGCCCGGCTGATGGCGCTCGATCCTGCCTATCGGCGGCGGATGCTGACGTTGCTGCGCCGCGCGATGCAAAGGCGTCATCGACGCGTCGACGATGTGTTCCTGCGCCGCTTCGAGGAGATCAAAGGCGGGCTTGGGATCACCGTGGTCGACCAAGACGATCGGCTGCTCGTCGGCGCCTATTTCAGCCAGGAATACGCCTTCGAAAGCGCGGCGCTGTTCAACCCCAGCATCGTCGAGATTCCCCATCGCGACCCGGGCGACGGCAGCATACGCTTCCTCCTTTCGTTGCGCGGGGTTGGCGAGGGTCATGTCTCGTCGGTCACCTTCCGCTCCGGAAGCTGGGACGGCGGCGAAGGCCTCGTCATCGATACGCCGAGCGGCCAAGGCGTGTCACCGCGAATAGAGCGCCAGGAGGAAGGATGGGTCCGACTGCGGTCCGATGACAGCGAGGATATTTCGGAAACGGTTATCTTTCCCATCCTGCCCAGCCAGCGGCAGGGCGTGGAAGATTTGCGATTGGTCCGCTTTACAGATCATGATGGTGCGCAAAGCGTAATCGGCACCTACACGGCTTTCGACGGCAGCACGGCGCGCGCCGAGCTCTTGCGCGGTGTCGATCTGCGCACGTATGAAATGCGTCCGCTCATCGGCGCCATGGCGGGATACAAGGGCATGGCCCTGTTCCCGCGGCGCATCGAGGGGCGATACACAATGCTCGGACGGCAGGATAGTGAGAGCTTGTGGCTTCTACAATCCGACACGCTTGAGCGATGGGAAGAAGGCGTGCCCATCATGGCGCCTCGTTACCCGTGGGAGTTCGTCCAGATCGGCAATTGCGGCTCGCCGATCGAGATCGACGAAGGCTGGCTGGTGTTCACCCACGGTGTGGGACTGGTCCGCGGCTACTGCATCGGCGCCTGTCTGCTCGACCGGGACGATCCTACGAAGGTGCTTGCGCGGACACCCTCTCCGCTTTTGTTCCCGAGCGGCGAGGAGCATGGCGGCTACGTGCCGAACGTCACCTACAGCTGCGGCGCGCTGCTTCACCGGCGGCGTGTGCTGCTGCCCTACGCCGTCGCCGACGAATATTCCGCGTTCGCCGTAGCGGGCGTCGAGGATCTGCTCAGCGTGATGCGGTAGGCCTTTCGATCTTCGCGCGCCCGGGAGAATAGCGTGCTGTGACCGATGAGGCTCAGCGATATCCCACGTCATAACGCTACGATCAATTGCCAAGTGATTTGATTGTAAAATGACCGCCTAGGATTTAAGCCAGTCGAGCAGTTCTGAGCCGAGCAGCTGAGTGTTGAGCTGTTCGTCGGACAATTCGACGAAGGCGTCGAGATCGCGGATGATGACAACGCCCGTGTTACGGAAGCGGGCGGCGATGTGGCGCAGGAAACCGAAATCGACGTCGTGCTCGCATGCGCCGACGAACAGGAAATAAACCTGATCGCCCCGCCGTTCCGATTCCTCCAGGATTTGAATCGTGCGGCCATGGTCGGATGGGTCGTTCTCCCCATCGGTTACGAAGATGACGATCGAACGCTTCTTTGTACGAAACTCTGGCTCCTGGCCGAGCCCGAAGAAGCGACTAAGGAACCCGCCCCCCGCCTCAGCTGGCAGCCAACCAAAGTGCTGGAGATTCCGTTCGAGCACGTAGCTGTAGGTTGTGCCGCCGTTCCAGCCAGGCACGCGCTTTACTACGTTGCGGACAATATACCCTCGGCAATCGTCAGGCGCGACTGTACCAACGTGGTGCACGCTACGTTTCCCGTCGCTGAAGGTGAAGACGTCCATCCGCCCGTCTGGATCAAGCTCCATGCCGTACGGCACCAGCCGCTCGATAAGCCGGCTGGTGGTGCCCTCCTCATGCTCGTGCTCGAACGAGCCCGATACGTCCATATCGAAGATCAGCTCGGCCTTGACGTCAGCGGCAACACCGGCCTTCTCGAGCGAGACGCGCAGGGTACGGGCGGATTTCTGGAGGTCGAGCTGGAGCGTCATGGTCTTGGGCCCTTCATGTCTTGAGCTGCTGCAAAATAGTTTGGAGGCGGTATTGGAGTTCGCCGGCCTCGGTCGGGTTGGGCGAGCGCACCCCACTCGCAGTGGCGGTCAATGCAGCTATGGTGGAGAGCCAGGCGGGCATTGCCACCAGCACCGCTTCCTGGACCGCAGCGATCAGGTGCAGCGGCTGCTCTGCCTGCGCGGCGCGGAGCGGATCGTCGCCGCGAAGCTGTGCGACTGAGCGGGTCAGGCTCATCGCGCGCTCCAGGAACCGCTGCGACAGCGCTGGCTGCGCGATCGAAAGATGGTCGGCCAGGAACCCGGCCGCCAGCGCCGCGGCCTCGATGTCGCCGCCGGTGGCCTCAATCCGGCGCGACTGTTCGCTCAGCCGGTCGCGCAGCCGCAGCAGGGGATCGAGTGCGGCGGCCGTCAGCCTCACCAGCTGGTCGAGTTCAGCCCGTGCGTCTTCCAGCGCACAGAGTGTATCGATCCGGCCCGTTCCGCCGAACAGCCGATCGAACACCCCGGCCGGCCGGCCGGTGCCGCAGATCACCGGCAGATCAATCGCACCGAGCAAGTCGATCATCCGCGTCACATACGCCCGAACCCGGCCCAGTTCGTCAGCCCGCGCCAGGTCAAGCGTCCGCGCGACAAGGTCGGCGTACTCCTGTTGCGCGCCGTGGCCCCACAGGGTGATGGTGCGGTCGCGCGCCCCCTCGACCACGAAACCCTCGACGAGCCGTACCGCGGTGGCGGCGACGGCGGGGGCGACGCCGGGCGACAGCCGGGCGATATCGGCGACGGTGACGGCGATGCGCCTGCGTTCGACGCCGGGAATAGCGGTGGGAGCTACGACAGGGCGGGTCGCATGCTCGGACACGGGCGGCGACGCGCGGTCGGCGGGGCGGCGCGAAGTCTTTTGGCCGGGCGCGATCGGACCGATGACCGTCGGGCGCAGCCGGGTCGGCCCGCGGTTGGGAGGCGCGTCGTCGGGCACCAGCTCAGGAGAAATGAGCGAGCACGTCGTTAAATGTCCCGTTGAAGCCACGTCCCACCGCGGCATATTCCCAGCCTTCAGGGCCAAGCAGTAGGCTGCCGAGCTGGACCACGTTGAACTCCTTGAACTCGGACGACAGCTGGTACGCGCCGAGCTCGCGTCCGCTGCCATCGGTCAGCGTGATCGTGCACAAGTCGATGTCGCCGAACGCCGGCTCATCCTCATCGGCATCGCCCTCTTCATGCCCTCCGCCATGATCCGCCTCGTGGACCGTTACCAAAATAGGGATCTCATTGACCCCCGCAGGCAACTTCGATCCGTCGATGATGATTGATTCGCTGCTGTTCTGCACGCGAAGGTCGCCGCTGTGCGACAAGCCCCCGCTCGGGGTGGCAAACGAGCCGTCCGTGTTAGACGCCAGCGCGCCGCCCTGCGGGTTCATCCGCGTGGTGTTGTAGGTCGAGAGCACACTCACCAGCTCGGTCACCTTGGCGCCATTGCCGTCGTTGCGCGCCTCAAGCGCGTGGACGTCGACGTCGTCCGCATGGTCGGCGTCGCAGCGCCACTCCACCTTGGCGGTGAAGCGCGCGCCCTTATTCAGCGAAAGTTGCAGCTTAGGCACCGCGACGCCGGGCTTCTCGAGCGACAGGGTGAGCATTGTTGATCAGGTCCTTCGTTTCAATTGGGAGCAAGCGTGGCGAGTTCCCGCCGCGCGTCCGCGAACTTGCGGCGGGCTATCTCGAACTTCTCGTCGGTAGTCTTGCGCGCAACTTCGACCAGTCCGTGGATTTCCTTGGTGGTGGCAATGATCGTCTCGATCTGCTGAGCCTGCGCGACCCGGTTATCGCCGGGTGCGATCGCCGCAGTCACCGCCACGTCCTTCAGCGCGCGGCCGCGCAGCTCGGTCAACTGGCGATCGAGCTTGGCTTGTCGGCCGGCGATTTGCTGCACGCTTCTTACCGCAAACGCGCCGTGGATCGACAGCAGCGTCATCTTAATCGAGGCGAAACGCGACGCGACGGTGGTCGCGGTTTCCTGCAGGGTGGCGACCCCGGCCTGCTCGATCTGCTGGATCACCAGCTGGTCGGCTGGAAGACGGGTGTAGCTCCCCTCCAGCGCCAGCGCGCGGCTTTCGAGCAAGCGCAATTTGTCCTTCAGCTCCGTCAGCCGAGCCTGTGCCACCGGGTCGGCCGGGTCGAGCGCCGCCTCCTCATTTGCGACATAGGCCTGCGCCTTGTTGAGCAATGCGCGCGCCACCCCGGCGGCGACGGCGAACTCGCCGAAGTGGTTGCCGTAGCTTTTCTTCAGCTGATCGAGGTTCTGGAGCTCGGCGAACAGCTTCTGCATCTCCTTGCTGAGCTCACCCTCCAGCCGGGCCATCTCGTCTGCAAGCGTCTTGGTCCGCCCCGCGATCAGGTCGCCGATCGCGGTCAACATCTCGTCGATCAGCTGGTCTGGCCGCTTACCGCGCAACCGCCCGAGCAGGCGGCCGAGGAAGCCCGGCTTCTCGCCGTTCTGCATTTTATCAAGGATGGCAGGCAGGTCAGCGTCCTCGACCCCTTTCTCCAGCCGCCCAA
>OCVR010001343.1_pt1 | contig 19768 bp, 20 predicted proteins | sample 1539091 | NCBI WGS metagenome assembly OCVR01 (sample SAMEA3355530, study PRJEB22509) | marine metagenome | biome: marine; feature: coastal ocean; material: water | place: USA | collected 2010-08-07 | depth 16 m | reverse complement strand
TGCCTATTATCTTTGGCTTTTCGCGACACCCTAACCATGGCCACACAAAACGATCCTTTTTTTATCGAATCTGCTCAGCGCACCATTGCGTTAGAGAGCCAGGCCGTGTCCGAAATGGGCCTGTCGATTGGCTCGGACTTTGCTGAGGCATGCCGCTGCATGATGGCGACTGAAGGCAGGGTGATCGTAACGGGCATGGGCAAGAGTGGCCATATCGCCGGCAAGATCGCGGCCACGTTGGCGAGCACTGGCACGCCTGCCTTTTTTGTTCACCCGGGGGAAGCCTCTCACGGCGATATGGGCATGATCACCCGTAACGACTGTGTCCTGGCGTTATCTAATAGCGGCGGCACCAGTGAAATTCTGACGCTATTACCGCTGATTAAAAGACTGAATATTGCACTCATCAGCATTACCGGCGATGCGACCTCAGAACTGGCAAAGGCGTCGGATGTCCACCTGCTGGCAGCTATTAAAACTGAGGCTTGCCCGCTAAATCTCGCCCCCACAGCCAGCACTACGGCAGCGCTGGTCATGGGCGATGCGTTAGCCATCGCAGTACTCGAGGCCAGAGGCTTTACCGCCGAGGAATTCGCCTTTTCGCATCCCGGCGGCGCGCTCGGACGACAGCTGCTGCTGCGCGTCAGCGACGTCATGGTCAGTGGGAGCGAGATTCCCAAAGTATCCGCCTCCGCGGTCCTGATCGATGCACTATATGAAATGACTGAAAAAGGTCTTGGCATGACTACGGTCGTCAACGAGCACGGTAATTTGGCGGGAGTCTTTACCGATGGCGATCTTCGGCGGGCCGTTGCAGACCAGAGAGACCTTCAGAGCACGTCGCTGGTGAGTGCCATGACAATCGGCGCGCAAACTGCAACCGAGGAGATGTTAGCCGCGGAAGCAATGAGCATGATGGAGCGCCACAAAATCAGTGCACTGGTCATCGTCAATGAACACGGAGCAGTGCACGGTGTGGTGACCCTGCTCACGTTACTCAAAGCAGGTATCTCATGAACGGTCGAGCGGCACAGAAAGCAGAGGACATTCAATTGTTAGTGCTGGACGTTGACGGGGTGTTGACCGACGGCTCAGTGTTCTACGGTGCGAGCGATCAAGCAGAAATCAAATCGTTCAATATCAAAGACGGATTGGGCATTAAGCTGCTACAAAAAAGTGGAATCGAGGTCGCCATCATCACAGGCAGGACCTCTGCAGCCGTTGAGCGCCGAGCCGCTGAGCTCAACATTGCCACTTTGCTGCAGGGCCGCGAGGACAAGGGTGTGGCGCTACAAGCGCTACTCGACGAGCGCGCGCTGCCGGCCTTTCGCGTCGCCTACATGGGAGATGACCTGCCGGATCTCAGCGCATTGAAATTAGCGGGGCTTGCTACCTGTCCTAGCGACGCGGTTGCACCTGTTCAAGCCATGGCGGACTGGATAGCGCCCGTAGCAGGCGGCAGGGGGGCCGTGCGCGCTTTGAGCGATTTCTTATTAACGTCGCAGGGTCTCCTGACCGCGCGATTGAGCGAATTTCATTGAGATGGTTAACCATCATCGTCGTAGGATGCGCTTTGAGCGTCAGCTTTTGGCGAACGCTGTCACCCTCGACCCCTGTTTTCGAGATAAAAGACGGCGATAGATCGGTTGTTGAGAGCTACGTGACGGGTGGAACGAGAACACAATTTTCCCATACCGGGGCAGCCTCTGAAATCATGCAAATCGGTTCGGCAGAAAGGCAGCTCGGCAGCCAAGTCACTGCGTTAAAAAGTATTCGCTATCAAACGCAGGGTGACGACGATTTACGGTGGAATATTAAGGCGGAAGCCGGCGTACTTTATGAGCGGACCAATGAACTTGCGCTGCAAGATGGGGTCACAGTGTATGAAGCGACAAACCAAGCCACACTAAACACTGAAACAATGCTGCTTAACATGGATCAAAAACGTGCCGAAGGCCATGACACAGTGTTGCTCACTGGGCGGGGTAGCAAAACCACTGGGGCGGGTTTTGAGCTAGATTTGGTTGCCAATACGGCGACAGTGAAGGGCAATGTCAAAACTCAGTATGAATAATAACGTTCGCATTACCACTCGATCGCTTTTGGCCTGGCTACTGCTTGTAGCCGCCCATGTCAGTGCACTCGATTCAGATCGCGAACAACCCATTCAAATCGAAGCGGATGAAGCCGTGCGAGATGAAATAGTGGGAGAAACACGATACGAGGGTAATGTCGTGTTAACCCAAGGGTCACTGCGCATCACCGCTGATCGCATCGCCATCCGTCATGACGCCAAAGGGGCGGATGCTATTCTGGCAACGGGACAGCCCGCAAGGCTAGTCCAGCAACCCGCGCCAGAGCAGGCCCCAGTTGAGGCATCGGCTCTGAGAATTGAATACCGGCGATCGGAAGACTTAGTAAGACTCATCGATGACGCCAAAATCAAGCAGGACGGGTCAATCCTCTCTGGCGACAGCATTGATTACATTGTCAGCAAGCGCACGGTCAAAGCGGCTGGCAACGGAGGTTCAGGAGGCGACCGGCGTGTTGAAGTCGTGATTCCCCCCGAAAATTTGCGCACCGAGCCCGTCAATGACTAGCACTCTCAGCGCCCATCATCTTGCTAAAGCGTACGGCGGTCGTCCGGTCGTGAAGGATGTCTCCTTGGAGGTCAGTGCGGGAGAGATCGTCGGCTTGTTGGGCCCAAACGGCGCAGGTAAGACCACCTGTTTTTACATGATTGTGGGTTTGGTTAATGCGGATGCAGGCGACATCCGGCTCGACGACCGCTCACTGATGACACTGCCGATGCATCAGAGAGCGCGCTCAGGGATTGGCTACTTGCCGCAGGAAGCCTCTATTTTCAGACAATTATCGGTGAAAGATAATTTACTGGCGATTCTCGAGACACGGTCTGATCTCCCGCGTAAAGCACGGCTGAAAATGGCCGAGGACCTTTTAGACGAGTTTAATGTTGGCCATCTCGCTGATGCACTCGGGCAAGCGCTATCCGGTGGTGAACGGCGGCGGGTAGAGATCGCACGAGCATTGGCCACTGAACCAACAGTGATTTTATTGGATGAACCTTTTGCGGGGGTTGATCCTATTTCCATATCGGACATCAAGGGCATTATTACTCATCTAAAACGTCGTGGTATCGGAGTCCTTATTACCGACCACAATGTGCGCGAAACGCTCGATATCTGTGAAAGGGCCTACATCGTGGGCGAGGGTCACGTCATTGCTTCCGGTCTACCCTCAGACGTATTGGCCAATGACAAAGTTCGACAAACCTACCTCGGTGAGGGGTTCTCGCTTTAATCTAGCACGCTGCCAAGGGAGTCGGCACAGGTGCCTTTAACCTGATGCCCTAGGGCTCCGCATCGTGGCCCGTGGCGCCTAGCAATATCCTTGCCAAGTATTTGCTTCTGCACGGCGCAAGGATACACTAAGGGCCCGCTAAGCCATTTTGAGTGGTATGAAACAGGCGCTACAGCTCAAGCTAGGACAACAATTAGTCCTGACTCCGCAACTTCAGCAGGCAATCAAACTGCTGCAAATGAGCACCATTGATTTACAACAAATCATTGATGAGACCCTGGAGTCTAACGCCCTGCTGGAGCACGACACCGACGACAGTATTGAATCACAGGACATTGATTTCTCCGCAGCCACAAATGCTGACGAGGACACGCAAGAGCTCGATGTTGATACAACCTGGGAAGACGCTGTCCCCTCTGCCGCCCCGCCCCAGTCCAGTCATCCAGCGGACCCTCATTTTACAGAGCAAGATTCTGAAGAGCGCTCTCTACAAGACCACTTACTGTGGCAGCTCAATCTGACCCGACTTTCGGACATCGATCGCGTCATCGGCCTCGCACTGATTGATGCCATTAATACGGATGGCAGGCTGACGCAGACGCCTGAGAGCATTCACTCCGACCTATCGATTGACGAGGTCGATTTGGAGGAAGTGCTGGCGGTACTGCATCGACTCCAACACTTCGAGCCTTCGGGTTTATTTGCCGAAGACTTGCGGGAATGCCTGCTCATACAACTCCGTCAACTGCCCATCAGCACGCCATTTAGAGACGTTGCTGGTGCATTAGTCAGCCGGCACCTTAATCAACTTCCCACCGCACCCCTGCGCCAGCTTGCAAAAAAAGTACGTGCGAAAGAGTCGGAGCTGGAGGGCGCGATGCAGCTGATTCGCTCACTCGATCCCACTCCTGGCGCGAGCATTGGTAGCGAACAAACAGGGTATGTGACACCTGACATTTTTGTAAGACAACATAACAATCGATGGCAGGTTGAGCTCAATCCCGATATTTCGCCCAAGCTTCGGGTGAATGAGCACTATGTCGCGATTCTGAGCGAGGGGTCGGCAAGCGATAGAGGCTATGCGAAGGAGCACCTGCAAGAAGCACGTTGGTTCATGAAGAGCTTGCAAAGTCGAAATGAGACGCTTTTAAAAGTCGCTTCAAAAATCGTTGAGCATCAACGCTCCTTTTTAGAGCGGGGTGAAATCGGTATGAAGCCACTCATCTTGGCTGACATCGCCTCTGAAGTGGAGCTCCACGAATCCACTGTTTCAAGAGCCACCACACAAAAATATATGCACACCCCCCGCGGAACCTTCGAACTGAAGTATTTCTTTTCAAGCCGGATCACGGGCGATGATGGTGAGGACTCCTCATCCACTGCGATTAAGGCGACTGTTCGACAATTGGTCACTGACGAAGATGCCCGCAAGCCTTTGAGCGATTCGAGGTTATGCACGTTGCTCAAGGCACAAGGGATGGCCGTGGCAAGGAGAACGATTGCGAAATACCGGGAGCAACTTAATATCCCTCCCTCAAATGAGCGCAAACGACTAAACTAACAACAGGGCCTAACGACAAAGGAATGTGATATGAAACTCACCGTAAGCGGACATCATCTGGATGTGACACAGGCTATTCGTGATCACGTGGAAGATAAGCTTTTGCCCATCCAGAGACACGAGCAGCAAATTACTCGGATAGAGGTTACTTTGGTTGTCGAGAAGCACCAGCATAAAGCTGAAGCGAACTTACATCTAGCAGGCGCCGATCTCTTTGCGTCTTCCGAGTCGGACGATATGTATCTTGCCATCGACTCATTGGCGGACAAACTGGATCGACAAGTCATTAAATACAAGGGAAAGCATCGAGGCCACTGATTGATGTCCCAGTCCCTCAGCATGCCATCGCAACAGCTTTTGACACTCTGTCAGGCATCGTTGCCCAGTAAAAAGCGACTATTCGAGCGCGCATCTGAAGCAATAGCACAGAGCTTCGACTTACCCAGTGGCGCTATCTATAGAGAGCTCTTGGGTAGAGAAAAGCTGGGTAGCACCGCTATCGGTGAAGGGGTAGCGATACCGCATTGCAGAGTCGATCTGTGCACAGAGGCAGTCGGTTGCCTGATCACGCTAGACCACCCAATCGATTTTTCTGCCCTCGACGATCATCCTGTGGATATCGTCTTTATATTACTGGTCCCGAGGGAGGCCAATCAGGCACATTTAGATTTGCTATCTCACCTCGCCACGATGTTTTCCGATCCAGCAATGCGCACTGCGTTGCGAGCCGCACAAACCACTGAAAATCTGCGGCAGCTGTTACTGAATGGCGGCGACTCATAGTGCCTCGCATTATTATCATCAGCGGCAGCTCAGGAGCAGGTAAAAGCACCGCGCTGAGACTACTAGAAGACGAGGGCTATTATTGTGTCGATAACCTGCCCCCCCGCCTACTAACCAGCTTCATAGACGAAGTGCTTGAAAGCCCCTTTCACGATCGCTTCCATGGCATCGTGGCCTGTATTGATGCGCGCGCTTTTAGAATGGATTTAAAGGATCGACAGAGCGCCTTAAAAGCGCTCATTGAAATACCCGATCACTTGATTATTTTCCTGGATGCACAACCCCACGCGTTACTCAAAAGATTCAACGAAACCCGTCGTCGGCACCCATTGGCAGATAACGACAGCTCCTTAACCGAGGCCATTGCGAAAGAACGGGAATATCTCGAAGGCATTGCGGCGGAGGCCGACCTGCTGATTGACACCACTGACCTCACACCTCGCGCGCTCCGCGATACGATCACAACACGCATCGTAGAACAGCGAGATGGGCTCTCTGTCATGATAGAGTCCTTCGCCTTTAAGCGAGGGGTGCCAACCGACGCTGACTTCGTTTTCGATGCCCGGGCAATCCCCAATCCCTATTGGCACGAAACATTGCGCCCTCTGAGCGGTCAAGATACGTTGGTCAAACAGTTCCTCGATAACGAAGAGCGGTGTGGCGCCTTCTATGAAAGACTGCGGGAATTTATCAGCAGTGTTGTGACCGATTTTAATCAATGTGATCGTAGCTATATGACCATCGCAATTGGGTGTACCGGTGGCCAACATCGATCGGTCTATCTCGCAGATAAAATACACGCAGACCTGCAGAAAATATTTCCGCATGCGCTGATTAGACACCGTGATCTTAAGACTGCTGAGACACCATGAGTCAAAAAGAAATCACCGTCATCAATCCACTGGGTCTTCATGCGCGGCCCGCCGCTAAAGTAGTGGAATGCGCGGGGCGATTTTCAAGCGACGTGTGGTTGCAGTACAACGATAAGGAAATTGATGCCAAAAGTATTATGTCTGTGCTAATGCTCGCGGCGCCTGTCGGTGCTGTGTTGGTGCTGCGTACTGAGGGGAGCGATGAATCATCTGCTCGTGACGCACTGGAGCAGCTTTTCGCGACCGGCTTTGGTGAGTTGGAATAAGTCACAAATCCTCTCAGCCGTGTGGACCTCAGGCAGTGGGTACGGATAATGGGGTCGCTATGGGAGACCCAACGTGAATTCACCCGCCAACTTCTCCAATAAAACTGAACGTCTTGATCGCGCTTTACGCTCGGGAACGTTGGCTGATGTGGCTGGCATTCTTGCTGATATGCCGCCGGGGGATGTCGCCTACCTAATCAGCTCCTCGCCTCCTGACTATCGCTCAGTTTTACTGGGACTGCTGAGTGCTGATCAAGAAGCACTGGTTGTCAATGAACTGCCGGATGAGCTCCGCAGCGCCACACTCATCAATCGCGAACCAGAGGCACTCGCAGAAATTGTAGAGCAACTCGATGATGACGACGTTGCCGATATTCTGCAGGAACTACCAGATGAGGTGACCGGTCGCGTCCTGGCCATTATGGACGAACAGTATCGGCAAAGATTGCAGAAAGTGCTGAGCTTCCCTGACGATGTTGCCGGTGGCCTGATGAGCACCGATACCATCACCATTCGAGCTGACCTGACACTCGATGTTGTGCTGCGCTATCTGCGCCGCCATAGCGAAATTCCTGCTAACACGGACAACCTGGTCGTCGTCAACCGTAATGATCGGTTCGTTGGATTACTGCCTATTGGAACCATTTTAGTCTCTGACCCCGCTGTGTCAGTCAGAGAGATGATGATCACAGATCAAGAAGCGATCAATGCAGAAACCTCGGCAACTGAGGTTGCTCGGCGGTTCGAGCGCAACGATTGGATCTCCGCGCCGGTTGTAGACAGCATGGGTAAGCTACTCGGTCGTATTACCATCGACGATGTGGTCGATGTTATCCGCGAAGAGGCTGATCACTCTTTGACCTCATTGGCAGGGCTTGCCGAAGAAGATACTTTCGCCCCCGTGTGGCAGTCGGCGCCTCGACGCGCGATCTGGTTGGGGATTAACTTAATCACTGCCTTGCTCGCTTCATCGGTGATCAACATGTTTCAAGACACCATCGAAAAAGTGGTAGCGCTCGCCGTGCTCATGCCCATTGTGGCGTCGATGGGCGGGATAGCAGGGACACAAAGCTTGACGATTCTCATTCGAGCTATGGCCATGGGCCAGATCAATGGCCGCAATCAATTGTGGCTGGTCGGCCGTGAATCGCTGGTTGGATTACTCAACGGCCTCCTGTGGGCGGGGGTGATCGCCATCACGGCATCACTGTGGTTTGGCGATGCCACTTTAGGCGTCATTATCGCCTGCGCAATGCTCATCAACTTAGTAACGGCCGGGCTCGCCGGGGCAGGTCTGCCGCTCTTGCTACGTCGACTCCGGATAGACCCGGCGCTTGCGGGCGGTGTCTTAGTGACCACCGTTACCGACGTCATGGGGTTTTTGGCTTTTTTGGGGCTGGCTGCCCTATTTTACGGCTAAAGGCAGAGATGACATGACAAACAGCTACGAAGAGGAAGGTACTCAAACCCAAGATCCAAGTAAAAGTGAGCGAAAACGGCAAATGCACGCGCTACAAGCAATGGGTGAACGGTTAGTCACGCTGCCCCAATCGGATCTGAATCTCATTACTATTTCAGACGAGCGGCTCAGCGATGCCATTGCGTTAGCACGCCGTATCACGGCGAGGAGTGGCTTGAAGCGGCAGCTGCAATACATTGGTAAATTAATGCGGTCAGTGGATGCTACCGCGATTGAAGAAGGGCTAGCTTATTTAGATCAACGCAACGCCACCTCAGCGGCTGAGTTTCACCGAGTCGAAGCGGCGAGAGACAAACTCATCGAACAGGGAGATGCCGCATTAGGCGAGATCATGGCGCAGTGGCCCGGTGCGGAGTCAACGTTACTGCGTCAGTGGATTCGGCAACATCCAAAAGAAATCACTCAGGGAAGGCAAAAAGCGCATGCCAAAAAATTATTTCGGTACCTTTCTGACCTAGATCATGCAGAACCTAACGTCTCTTAATTTTCTGCATCGTCGGCGCGCGATGAGGCATCAAACACCCGCTCAAAGAGGACCTCGGGACTCTCCAGGTCACCACGAACCGAATACACACCACTAGACAATCGGTTGACCTGATCCTCGAATACTTTGCTCACCAAGTAAGTGCCAGCGGCAATCGGTAGCCCACCGGCAAGCGCGGCGACCCAGGGAATATTCTCTACCAGCGGCAATGTAACGACCAACTCACCGTCGACCGTCTCAGCCAACAGATCAATATTGCTGCTAAACGAAAAGTATCCTCCCGATCCTTCGATAGAGAAAGCGGGGATTGTGAGCAGTCCCTCCGCAAATTCAAAACGCCCCTTTGCCTGATCAAAGGTCACACCCGGATCGAATAGTTGATTGATATTTGCCCTCCTGAGCAACCCAGATAAGTTGAGCAAACTCAGTAATCTTAGGGCGCCCTCCGCTTCCGCATTAGCCGAGGTGAAGGATCCTGATGCCATCTGCAGGTCCATGACGCCCATAATCGAGGCGGCCGAAAAATCGGCAGGTCCGCCCTGCCAACGCCAGTCTGCTTTTAAGTTTCCACCCCGTGTCTCGACTAACGGTGCGACGCCTATCAATGCCAATGATTCACCGATATCACTTAACTCAGCCGCCAAGGACAACGATGTTTGTTGTCCCTCTGGCGCGATACGCCAACCGATGCGAGTACTGGGCTGCCACTCGATACCCAGAAAATTACCGGTCACATCTCGAAACTCCCAGCCATCAGATTGATCGTAATCAACTACCAACGCGATATCACCCAGACTGCTATGCGTGCGATAGATTTCACTGACCTTCACGACAAGCGGGGTCCATTTTGGCGACACCTCATGGGGTGTCGGTGGTACAGCATCGGCCCACTGATCAGCCATATCGGGTAATCCATCGAGATCGAGAAAAGCAATAGAAAGCTGCCGATTCAGCGAGTCATCGAGCGGCTCCACCGCGCTGCTTTGCGGTGACGAAAACCGCTGCTGAAACGTTCCACGAAGCCAAGGTAGGTTAAATTGTGCGTCCACCCTATCGCCCTCGACCGTCGCCCCAAAAGTCAGGGCACCCAAGTCTTCCTCGCGCCAGCGCAACTGGCCGACTCGCAAAGCGTGCACCCGCAAAGGCAGCGCGTTAACGAACGATGGACCTGTGGAAGTGAGGCCCAAAGAGAGCCACTCTGCAGGGTCCAAAGAAGGCAAAAGGCCCGTTAGCAGCACGCCCGAATCTGGCAGATCTAAAGGGTTAACTGGAGGCCGCGTTCTCGGTGTTACATCGATGGTGGCCACCGCGGCATCGGGCAGTGAAAAGTCCGCCACCGCCGAAAGTCGTCCAAACCAAAATGCGCGCCAAGCCGGCGATGTTCGACTGTGCCACTGTACGTGAAGCGGCGCTCTCGATTCCGCGGCCTTACCCCAAGGCAGTGGCAAGTCGATCGCCACTCCCTCCAAGTCTGATCGAATATCAACGGCAACCGCATCGTCGACCGTCACTGCCACAGTGACGGGTGCAACCCCCTCTGCCGGGAAGGTGACGCTGGTTGGCTGCCATGCGCTGATATCAGCCACTGCCGCCTCAAACTGAAACGCCGCAGCGAGCACCGTATCGGTTCTGGTCGTCAGATGAGGCCCTATATCGACCGAAACGGGTCGTCCAAAAAGCGTCGCCGATAGATCAGTGCTATAAAATCCAGTCGCCGTTTGATAGCCGACCTGGCCCGTCAATTTATCAGCCTGCAGCGCTAATAAATCAGATCCAATGCGGGCATTATCGAGGATCAGCCCAACGTTCACGTCCAGCGTATCCGATAGATTTTTTAAATCGAAGCCGATTCGCAGCTCCATATCGGCATCACCCGCTATCTGAAGATCATCAAGAACAGGCTCGGCAAATGCCAAGGCAGGCAACTGCGCTAACGACTGCTTTATGTCGGGAGCGTTATTCCGTGAAATCGCTTGTATCCTCAGCGGTGCTGTACCGGGTGCCAGCGCGATGTTCACCGCTGCACGCTCGAGTGTTGTGCCCGCCACCGTAGTTCCGGGTGACCAAACCGCTATCTGCGTATCGTCAATCCGCAGCTGTCCCTCGCTGATCAAGGCGGGCGGCCAACCCGACTGGTAGTTGAGGGAAACGTCAGAGAGTTCAGCCGCCAGCTGCATAGTTTGGCTTGCATCACCATAAGGCCTGAAGCCACCATGCCACAGAAATATCGCCTCATCGATGTGTCCAACAGTCAGCGCTGTCTGCAACCATTCATAAGATCGCACGGGCATGCGATAAGGCAAATAAGCATCACCGCTTGTGAGCGGCGCATCAACCACGGCGGCCGACAGGCGCATCGCCAAGGAGGTTGAGGATCCCTTAGAGAGCGGGACATCAATCGCAAACTGCACTTTTGCCTCATGGGACGGTGCCTCAGCAAGAAAGAGTCCCTGCTCTAAAAATAGAGCATCGCGTCTCCAACGACCGGCTAATGTGCCCGTGACTGACGGTAATACAATAGGATCACGATAGACTCGGGGCAATTCAAGCTGGAAGTCAGTAGCGCGAATCCAAGCCTGCGCGCCCCTATCGGTTGCAGCAATCGTGCCATCAAGCCCGACCAATCCAGGCATTTTTCGAAAGGGCCTCGTCGCAACATCGATGATCTCGGCCTCCAGTGACCATGCACTGAAAGGGTCAGTCAACGCATCGACCTCTAGCGACAGGGCCTCAACACGGCCAGTAGGATTGAGCGTCGTCAGCATCGTGTTGATTGACTCAGGCAGTATCTGACTCGCCACCAATACTGTCATAAGGGGGGCCACTTCGAATCGCTGCGTTCGCAACGCCCATCCCTTCTCTCGCCGTGTTACCTGCAATCGAGGAATCGCGGCCTGAGACTCCCCCGATACAAGCTGACCGCTTTGAAAAAAGAGCTGAGTCGCATCAGCACTGCCCTCAATGGCAGCCTCAAAGTGCAGTTCTTGCAGGCGAAACGACTCGTTATCAGCAACGGTAAGGTTCTCGAATGCGCCCTGGATAATACCACTCGTTAACCCGTCGCTCGCTTGCCACCAAAAGTGTGCGATACCCTCAGCCGAGACTGAATGACCGAGCAGAGGTCCCAAATAAGAAAGGCCTAAGCCCGTTACCTGACCATAGAGTTCAGCATAAAACCGGTCAAACAGAAGAGGGTCGCCCGTACCAAAACCCTGCGCCGTTAAGAGCTGACCCTCGGGTGCCTCGACAGAAACGTTCACAGTGCGCCGACTGCGCTCTCTCACCATGTCGATATGCACTCGCAATGGCGCTAAAGAGACGGTCGTATCTCCGTCATCCACCTCGTTGATCAGCGTTGCATTGCGAATCTGGACGCTATCGAAGGTATTCAGCAGATCGCGCACGTTGTCCGGCAAGCGGAATGGACCTTGTTGCCGTCCGATCTGCCATTTAATTTTCGGCTCCATTAACGTGAGCTCATCAAATCGCAGCGCTCGACTCAGGAGACTCTGCCAAGGATCAAGTCGAATGCGGGCTGCGTTGAGGTGCATCCACCCCTCGTCATACCCGTCAACGCGAATCGAAAATTGCGAGAAACTCACCGTTGGTGAGAAACCCTCCATGCCGCCCAGGATTCCATCGACCGAGACTTCGCCCGGGACGCGCTGTGACAATGCGCGCTCTATTTCAGCTTGAAAACTCGGTAGCGCGCCCATCAGCAATCGGCCACCACTGACATAAATGGCGAGCACAACGAGCATCGTTACCATAGCGGGCCAAATAATGCGGCCCAGCTTTTGGGGCACGGATCTAACCATGACGCATCGTCAATCCGGCGCGCTGTAGCATGTGACGTGTCTCATAAAGTGGTAAGCCCACCACAGCACTATAGCTTCCAACTATTTGCTGTACGAAGGCACCTGCATAACCCTGTATGCCATAAGCCCCCGCCTTATCCCAAGGCTCGTCAGTGGCTAAGTACTCGCCAATCGTGGCGCGAGAGAGCGTGGCAAAAGTCACCGAAGTGCAAGTGCACACCTGCTGCACGCTCCCCTCTCGTGACAGTGCAACGGCTGTGTAAACCTCATGGGTCTGTCCTGATAACGCCTCTAACATCGCCGCAGCATCGTCGCGATCAAGCGGCTTACCCAGTATCCGATGTCCCAACGCGACGGCTGTATCAGCACCCAGCGTCAGATCATTTTGGCGGTCGCACACTCTCGCTTTGCTTCCTGCCAATCGCGACACGTACTGCTCAGGTGACTCCCCTGGGAGGAGACGCTCATCAATATCTGGCGAAGCAGTGTCAAAATCAGTCAAGAGGGTCGCCAGCAATGCCTGACGTCTCGGACTGGACGAAGCGAGTGTCAGTCGCATCACACTACGCCGTAATGGCGTCGAAGTTGACGACAAACATGCCGGGTGGGTATCCAGCACAACATCGACATCGCAAAACCTAACAGCCCTGTCAGCGGCAAGGTGGGCAAATCCACACCCGTTCTGAGCCAGCCTTCAATACCCGAACTCAGTACCATCAGCGCCAGCATCACTAACGATTGCTGCAGGCCATCAAACTGACGAATTCGTTGGTAACTGAACAGCAGCACTAGCGTCGCCAGCATCAGTCCAAAACAAGAGATACCCAGTGGCGCCCCCTCAATCAAGTCCTGGGCTAACCCAGTACCAAAAGCAGTTGCGACCCCAACTCGATGCGGTAACGCGAGAACCCAATAAAAGAGGGTGAGAGCCACAAAATCCGGCCTGAATATCCGCCACTCCATAGGCAACGGCAGCAACATTGTCATCAAGGCGATGCCCAGCGATACATAAATGACCCACAGCGCCTGGGTGCGTTCTATCACGGCGCCGCCTCGCGCTGGAGGTCGCCCCACATCACGATTAACACGTAGCGACCTCGGTCCAGTAATGAGGACGGTGCGGCAAAGACGGTGGCAAAAGCATCACCCTCCAGAACAATGACTTCGGTGACGCGAGCCACCGGATAACCGTGTGGGAAACGTCCCCCCAACCCCGAGGTTACCAACAGGTCACCCACTCGAATATCCGTTGTAGCGGGCAAGTGTCGAATCACCAGACGGTCAATTGAACCACTGCCTTCCGCAATGGCACGCAGCCCCGATCGATTGACCTGCACAGGTAAAGCGTGAGCGCTGTCAGTAATCAGCACCACTCGGCTGTTACGGTTACCGCTACTGGTGACTTGTCCTATTAAGCCCTCGGCCCCTAAAACAGGCTGTCCATCAACCACACCGTCATTGACACCCTTGTCCAGCATGACGATATGCCGAGCAGGATCGGGGGACAAGCTGGTAATTTGAGCCGCAATCAAATCGTCTCCAATGTCTCGGGCAGAATTCAGCAATGCCTTATACCGCGCATTTTCCGACAACAACGACGCCAATCGCTGAGACTGCCCTTTCAACACGCGATTTTCCTGCTGTAGTCGCAGCACTTCCTCTTGCAAACTGCTCCTAGACTGGAGGGTATTACCGAGCCGATCCCATGCGTCCAGTGGCGCAATCACCAAGCTGGTGGCGAAAGCGACCCCATCAATAGCACCCCGTTGTACCGCATTCACACGCGGATCATCGCGAAAAATAAACAACATCAGGAAGCAGGCGATACTCAACAAGAGGAACCGCGCACCGATTGGATTTTGTTTTAAGAAAAGCGGTTTGATGGCGCTGCTCCGCGTAGTCTGGAGTTATTCAGTTGACAGCAAATCCAATACATGGCGATCCATTAGCTCGAGCGCCTTACCGCCCCCTCGCGCCACACAAGTCAGGGGGTCTTCGGCAACCACCACCGGGAGACCGGTCTCATCAGAAATGCGCTTATCAAGATCGGTCAGCAAGGCTCCCCCGCCGGTTAACACAATGCCCGACTCGGCAATATCAGCAGCGAGTTCAGGTGGGGACTGTTCCAGTGCTAATTTCACAGCCCGCAACATAGCTTCTAACGGCTCTTCGAGTGCACCCAGAATCTCATCATTGGTCAAGCTGAAGCTCCTCGGCACACCTTCCGCCAGATGGCGTCCTCGCACATCAATTTCTCGCAACTCATCAGACTTTTTGGCGCAGCCGACCTCCTGCTTAATACGCTCGGCCGTAGAATCGCCGATTAAGCTGCCGTATTTGCGGCGCACATAAGACACAATTGACTCGTCAAAACGATCACCGCCGATCCGAATTGAGTCCCGATAAACCACGCCATTCAGGGAAATGATGGCGATCTCTGTCGTACCACCACCAATGTCTACCACCATACAGCCGCTGGCCTCTTCCACCTGCAGGCCCGCGCCAATCGCAGCGGCCATCGGCTCCTCTATCAACCTGACCTCCCGGGCTCCCGCACTCAAAGCTGATTCGCGGATCGCTCGCCGCTCCACTTGAGTCGACATGCAGGGCACGCAGATCAAGACGCGCGGACTGGGTCGGATAAATTTGCTTTCATGCACCTTAGCAATAAAGTGCTGCAGCATTTTTTCAGTCACTTGAAAGTCAGCGATGACGCCATCTTTCAATGGGCGAATCGCTTGAATATTGCCTGGCGTGCGACCCAGCATCCGCTTCGCTTCTTTGCCCACCGCCTCTATCGATTTCTGCCCATTGTGAAGACGAATGGCGACAACCGATGGCTCGTCAAGAATGATCCCTCGCTCCTTTACATAAATCAGCGTATTGGCAGTGCCCAGGTCAATCGATAAATCGGTGGAAAACATCCCTCGGAGGCGCTTGAACATCATCATTCCCTGACTGTGGTGGCCTGCCGCAGGGGCGGCGACCCAAAAATATCAACGTGGTCGAACAGCAACACTTAACCACTTAGGCACACTCCAATGAAAAATGGCCTAAAAACTGACGTTTCAAACGTCATAATGCAAGAGAATGTAGCAATGCGGGGGTTTTTGGGCAAGCGACAAGTATGTTAGTTTTCGTGCCCCCTCAATCGGAAACGCGGTTATGTCGGTCACTCCAGAAGATATTGAGAAAGTTGCCCTGCTTGCTCGACTTAGTATTGCGGAGTCTGAGCTGCCTGAGGTCACGGAACGCTTCAGTAAAGTGCTCGATCTCGTCGACGAACTGAATACGATTGATACCGATGGCGTGGTCCCGATGTCTAATCCCCACGATATGACGCAACGGTTGCGCGCAGACACCGTGACAAGCCACAACGCTCGAGAAGCATTAATGGCATCCGCACCTGTTCAGGACAGTGGCTATTTTCTCGTACCAAAGGTCATTGACTGATGTCAGATAGCGACGTTTTAAATGCCTCCGTCAGCGAACTCCATCGTCTGCTCGCGGCACGTGCTATTTCCAGCGAAGAGCTGACAAACACCTATCTGGGGCAAATCGAGGCGGAGAATGACGCGTTAAATGCCGTCATCACTCTCTGTAGTGAGCAGGCACTTACCGATGCCCGAGAAGCCGATCAGACCCTGTCGCGTGGCGAAGGCAACCCTCTCACGGGAATCCCTTTGTTACACAAGGACATTTTCTGCACCCAAGGGGTGCGCACAACCTGTGGCTCCCACATGCTGGAATCCTTCGAGCCCGCCTACGACGCGACAGTCGTGACCAAACTCAAAGCGGCTGGAACCGTCACCCTTGGAAAGTGCAATATGGACGAGTTCGCCATGGGGTCATCCAACGAGACCAGCTATTTCGGTGCGGTGAAAAATCCTTGGGACCTTAACTGCGTTCCCGGTGGGAGCTCGGGCGGGTCAGCAGCGGCACTCGCAGCCGGATTCGCCCCACTGGTAACCGGCACCGATACGGGAGGGTCCATCAGGCAACCCGCCTCCTTGTGTGGCATCACCGGATTGAAGCCAACCTATGGGCGGGTGTCACGGTTGGGCATTATCGCCTTCGCATCATCATTAGATCAGGCAGGGCCCATGGCGCGGTCGGCGGAAGATTGCGCACATATGTTAACGGCGATGTCGGGCATCGATGCAGGAGACTCAACCTCTGCAGACAGAGCGGTACCCGATTTTGCAGCCGCACTGAATGGCGAGATAGAGGGCCTGCGTATCGGGATACCTCGTGAATATTTTAATGAGGCACTCAATCCCGAAGTCCGAGAGCGCATCATGGCGGCGCTGTCAGTATTGGAAAAAGCAGGGGCTCGGCTTATCGATATCGATTTGCCTCACACCCATTATGCTATCGCCACTTACTATGTCATCGCACCCGCAGAGGCCTCTGCCAATCTGGCCCGCTACGATGGCGTGCGATTCGGTCATCGCTGTGACGCCCCCATTGACCTTGAGGATCTGTATCTTCGATCTCGCAGTGAGGGGTTTGGAGAAGAGGTCCAGCGGCGTATTCTGGTGGGAACCTATGCCTTATCGTCTGGCTTCTACGACGCGTACTTTAATAAAGCTCAGCAAGTCAGGCGCATCATTGCTGAAGATTTTCATCGCGCTTTCGAGGCGGTTGATGTGATTGCCGGGCCTTCCGCACCAAACGTTGCCTTTCAGCGTGGCGCGAAACAACAGGACCCCGTCGCAATGTATATGGAGGACGTTTACACCTTAGCGGTTAACTTAGCGGGCTTGCCAGGCTTGTCCGCGCCAGCCGGTCTCATCAACGGGATGCCCGTGGGCTTACAGCTCGTTGGCAAGGCCTTTGACGAGACGACGATTCTCAATGCGGCGCATCGGCTGCAGCAAGACACCGATTGGCACACGCTCCGACCCAACTTTGGGGCTTTCCAATCATGAACTGGGAAATCGTCATGGGGTTGGAAGTCCATTTGCAACTGGCCACACAGTCCAAGATCTTTTCAGGATCGGCAACGCAGTTCGGAGCCGAACCCAACTGCCAGGCTGATCCAGTTGATCTGGGTATGCCAGGCATGCTGCCTGTTTTGAATGAGGAGGCCGTTCGCCATGCCGTCACATTTGGGCTAGGCATTGGGGCTAAGATCGGTGAGCGCTCTGTTTTTGATCGAAAAAACTATTTTTACCCAGATCTGCCCAAGGGCTATCAGGTCAGCCAATTTTTTGCGCCGATTGTGTGTGAAGGTGTCTTTGACGTTCCCATGGCCGATGGTTCGCTACTGCCGATCCGCATCACCCGGGCGCATCTCGAGGAAGACGCGGGAAAATCGGTCCACGATATCTTCCCCCGCGAAACCGGAATCGATTTAAACCGAGCCGGCACACCCCTGCTAGAAATCGTCACAGAGCCTGACTTTCGAACAGCAGAGCAGGCCGTCGCTTACCTGAAGGCCCTGCATTCTCTGGTGACTTACTTAGGCATTTCTGACGGCAACATGGCAGAAGGATCCATGCGCTGTGATATCAACATCTCCCTGCGCGAGCGAGGCACCGACGCACTGGGGACACGAACTGAGATCAAAAACGTCAACTCCTTCCGTTTTGTCGAGCGCGCAATCCACATTGAATGCGAGCGTCAGGCGGACATTCTTGATAGCGGGGGTCGCATTATCCAAGAAACGCGACTTTACGATGCCGAACAAAATGTCACGCGCTCCATGCGCTCCAAAGAAGTCGCTAACGACTATCGATACTTTCCCGAACCCGATCTCCTGCCCATCGAGATTGATGCCGACTACATCGAAGCCGTGCGCGCCACGCTGCCTGAACTGCCGGGTGCGAAGCGAGATCGGTTCGTCAGTGATTATGGACTGAGCGAATACGATGCGACGCTATTGGTACCGAATCACACGATGGCTTCTTTTTTTGAGGCAGTCGTTGACCACTGCCATGCCGCAAAACCCGCAGCCAATTGGATTTTGGGCGACCTGTCGGGGGCACTGAATCGAGCCGATATCACCATAGAGCACAGCCCCCTATCGGCACAGCAACTTGCCGGCTTAATCAGCCGTATTGAAGATGGCACCCTGTCGAGTAAGTTGGCAAAACAAGTGTTTGACGCAATGTGGGAAGGCCTTGGTGATGCGGATGAGATCATTGAATCGCGAGGACTCAAGCAGGTGAGTGATGCGGGGGCGCTCGAAACCATGGTGGCAGAGGTGATCGCTGCGAACCCAGATCAGGTCGCTCAATATGTGGCGGCAGACGAGGCGAAACGCAAAAAGCTCAGCGGATTTTTTGTCGGGCAGATCATGAAGGCATCGCAGGGACAGGCAAACCCTCAGCTACTGAACCAGTTGTTGCTCGAAAAGTTAGACGCTCAATCCTGAACTCTACCCTTCATGTACTTGAGCCGATTTTCTCGCTTTTTGTCGCTACTTTTTTTCAGCAACACATAAACCGATCCCGTGCCGCCATGAGCCGGCTGCGCGGAGTGGAAAGCCTGCACCACATCCAGCTCCCTCAACCAATGATTCACGTAACCCTTCAGCACCGCCTTGCGGTCTGATGCTGCGCCAGATTGGCCTTTACCGTGCACAATCAAGAGATTCCGGAGGCCCAATTCCGTGGCCTCACGAATAAAAGAAAATACCTCTTCACGCGCTTTTTTGACCGCCAGCCGGTGCAAATCGAGCCTCGCATCCGTCTGATACTGCCCTAGGCGCAGTTTACGATACACCCCGTTTTGAATACCGGGGCGCTTAAACTCGAGGATAGTCCAGGGATCCAATGGCAACACCCCCTCATCGACCAATGGATTTGCAACGGTCTCCTCTCCCTCCGCTGCCAGACGACGGCCAGTTTGCTGTTCCTCCGACAGTGCCTCTTTGACCAGCCGCACCCGCGCATCTCTTGCCAGCGGTTTTACGCCAGCCATCTCTTGCGCAAATAGCTCGTCGTCACTCACTAGTGGTTGCACTCTGCTTGGTCATACCCGCAGTATAGACAGTCTTTAATCATTACGGCGATGAGCATGAACGGCAATTTTTTGACCGGTGCTGGCTACTTTTTGCGCGGGCTGGGCATGATTTTTCAGCCCGGTTTACGCCAGTTCGTGATGGTGCCGCTGGCCGCCAATATCCTGCTCTTTAGCCTCATGGGCTGGGGCCTGTTCCAGCTAGTGTCTGATTTTT
>OCVR010001338.1_pt1 | contig 19818 bp, 30 predicted proteins | sample 1539091 | NCBI WGS metagenome assembly OCVR01 (sample SAMEA3355530, study PRJEB22509) | marine metagenome | biome: marine; feature: coastal ocean; material: water | place: USA | collected 2010-08-07 | depth 16 m | reverse complement strand
GCCGGAATTTACGCTGCGGAAGAAAACGGCCCTGTACAGCCCGCTTAGCGGGCTGTACAACCAGTTTCGTTGAATGCAGAAATTATCATCAAACCTCAATGATCAGGTTTGTATAAGAATATTAGAGCGGCTCATGGTGGTGCGCAACGAAAAGGTCAGTGACGGCCCTGTTGGCTTCCTGACGCGTTACCAGCCTGACATCATGGTCTTCTATCATGAACTGGCGCACCTGTTAGAATTCCAGCGGTCTGATCCCGTACGGGCTGATCCTTACCAGTACCGTTTTGAATGTAAAACGCAAATTGAAGTGAACGGTGAAGAATACGATCAGCCGGCCACCTGCCAGGCAACACAACGTGAGATCAGGACGTTTGCAATAGAGTACCACCTGCTCAAAAGCCACCCGCTCCTTTGCACGTTTGAACGCGACACGTATGTTGATATTGCCGCCTTTCTTTGCCGCCTGATGCCTGATTTTTTCAATGTTCCTGCACTCCCGTCTACCGAGAAGGAAAAGGGGCTTCGCGTCCCGTATAATCAGCCTCAGATTGACTGGTGCGCAAAAGAAATCAATCTTGCTATTGATGCACTGAGTGAAGACGATGTGATATCGCTTTATCGCACATGGAGCGACAAACATCTTAGTGACGCGTCACCTGTATAAACCACGTGGTAAAACCTGCACGATTTTAACTTTTTTGTTGTTAAAACTTCATCTTGTGATATACTGCTAACCATAACATTCAACAGAATCAGCAAGATGACACAAACCACACTCTGCGAAGAATACAAAAACTTCCCTGAAGACGTCGCATCGCTCGCCCAGTATTTTGATTACAACATGGGCATGGGGGACATTTTCCGCGCAAAACCGGACAGCCGGGAGAGTGAATTTACGCCCGCCCAGGAACTTCACAAAGCGCTAACTGACGACCCTTCAGGTTTGAGCTTCTGGGCGCATTTCGGCCCCATTTTTAAGCAACATGGTAACCGCCGCACTTTTTCGCTTGAGCAAATGCTCAGCCTGAGAAATGAGGGCAGTAACGCGCCGGCAATTCGTGCTGACATTCAGGACTACGCCAGTGCGGTTGACGTTTTCAATAATTCACCTATGGCCACCCTGTTCCGTGAAAAAGTCAGCATGACGCAAAAAGAGCTTTCCGCGCTGGCGGCGCGTGAAGTGACTTATGAAGAAGCGGCCGTGCTATGCAAAACGGTGACGCGGGATGCGCGACAAATCAGCAGCTTTATGACCGAGCTTCGCCGGTACGCCCTCACGCTAAATGGCAAAATCAGCCAACTGCCAGCTTCAACCGCCCTTAACAATCAAATTTTTGCGGTTGAGAGTATGCGAGAGTTGCAGGAAGAAGGTCACAAGGTAAGCGAGGGGCTTACGCTGGTACTGGTCCGGAACGATAATCTGTACAACAGCTTTTTTGTATTGCTCGCCCGTCATGACGACAACATTATCATGTACGGCGATTATTCGACCCCTACCTTCCCGGGTCAGCACGAGTACGCCCGTAACACCAGCCATCCTATTTCCCGCATGGAAGTGAGCCCGTTCCCGTACACACCGATGGAAGAATCCGTCCATTACGAGGAAGGGTTGATTGATATGCGGGCGGACTTGTCCGGCATGACGCCTGTCGGCACTGTTGACAGCATGCCACTGCACGGGCTCATGTTTATTCATCTTATGATCATGGCTGTGCGTAAGCGCTGGGAGCACGATCTGGCCAATACGCCATTGCTTTATGACGAGACGTGCATCGCGTTACCCGGACAACCACAGCTACCCATGAGACAGCCAGGCCGGAAAAGGATCACCCTTCACAATGTGACATTACATGAATTGACGACGGCGCATTTCCGGGAGCGCTCAGCGCTCGCTGGTCATGAAATGGACAGTTCTTTTGTTATCACCGAAAAGGCTCATACTCTTTTCGCTGCTATGCCTGACAACCCGTCACTGCTAAACATCCAGGGAACAGCCGGCACGCCATTGACCTATTCGCTTCCCGTACTTCACGGTTCGATGGAAGAAGTCATTGCCGACGCATACTATGTCGCAAGACGAAACCAGGCGGATATACTTTCATGCCTGCTTCGCGAACAGTTTGAGAACGACTGGCCACGTGCAACCGACTACCTGAAAAGCGCACTGATGGACAGTCCGCTGTTGAAAAAAACAATTGCTCACTTATCACCGGACTACTTCACCCCTTTAGATGAGGATAAAGATTTCGTATCCTCTCACGAAGAGATCACCGAGTCACCAATGGGTAACCCGCTGCACACGGTACGCGAATGCCGCTATGCCCTGTCCACGAACGGACGCATCCCCAAAGAAGGGTTTGGCGTGCGTCTCAAGCTTTCCGGAGCCATTATACTCAGTGATACAGACAGTGAAGGCACGTTCCTTTGCCCGGTTACCGGTGAAAAAGCCTGGCTTTTCGCCCTGATCGATTTGCATGATGCTTTTGGTGTTTCAGCGATGTGCGGGAAAAAACGTGATACACTACCTCATTCTCTTGATGTCGCCGGCATCGATACGTGCATGGGCAACCCGGGGCTACTCCGCTGCGATCCCCTTCATACTCTGAAGCATCCGGCACAAAGTGAAAATTTGCGGGCGATGATTGCGCTTTCTGCCCGTGGCTGGAAACAATGGCGTGAATCAATGGGGATGTTTTCATTGACGAAAGCCGCTGTTTCATCATTACTGAACAACCGTTATCAACGTTAACACACAGGAAAAAATAACGATGAGAAAATCATTTACCCACACCGCACTCATTCTTGCTGCTGCCATTGGATTGTCAGCTTGCTGCAATGACAATGATAACATCACTGTCAGTAAAGAAAACTGGACGGCGACATCCGCAAGCGACTCGCAGACTGCTGACAAATCAAAAGAAGGGTTCGGACTGGGTTTTGAGCCTGTTATTGAATTTTCACCGCGCACCACGTTTGTCAGCGGCAATTTTGAAGACTTTGATGCTCTCTACGTAAAAGCCCGGTCAGGCGAGTATATTGACTGCGACAAGCTGGTTAACACGACCGCGACAGTACACCCCTCTTCGCACATGGCCGAAGCGCACAAAGAACCGGACTACACGTTCAGATTGCATGATTACATGATCGCATCCGGCAACGACTTCACATCACTGGATGTCTGTGCAGAAGAGATCGAACAGGCCCGCGTTTCACTGTGCGAACACATGGATGATATCGTTGCGTCCACAGAAGCAGCAAACATTGTCGCAAAACAAAAAGGTGACACTATGCGCTTCGGTTATTCCATCTCTGATGCCGCCGCGGCATACTGCAACGGTTACCAATGGGTACCGGGACAAACCGCCTCCATCGCCTTCTGAAGTGAACAACAGACAACAAAAAACCTCGCAATTGCGAGGTTTTTCTTAGCTGAATACCATCAGTCAATCTTTCGCCTGAAAGCAAGCAGTCCTGCTCCCAGCAATCCCAGTACACCAACTGGCGCAGGCACATTGGCTGCAACAGCATTCATTTTCTCGCCGTCAAGAGAAACACTCGTGTCATCGGCGATCAGGTATACACCTTCGTAGTTCCTGGCGAAATCATGATCACTGGTCCATGCATATTCGAACCATACGTCATCGCGCGCATTAGAACCGAACAGCACGGAGGCGTTACCGTTGGCGTAAATACCGTAGGTAAAATCACCGACATTTTGACCCATGATGGCATGCGCCGCCAGTTCCTCTTCGGTATTACTGCCGGCAACCACCATACCATCGGTACTGGCAATGATCGCAAACAGACTGCTACCAAGCTGCTTCATCTCCGCCACAGTAGGTAACCGCCAACCAGAGAAGGTGCTGTCGTTGACCAGTGCGTCCTTCATCTGATTGATTGACATATTTTGCGTCACCGTCAAATCGAGCCACACTGCACCCGTTTCGGTATCATAACTAACCAGGCCATCTCCCTCATTTTGCCAGTCATATTCAACCAAATCGGCATGGGCAGAGCCCGCCACCAAAGCACTTGCAAGCAACATCCCTGAAATAAATACTCTCACCTTAACCACCTTCATTTTCGTTATAAAAAAAACATCAACATACGATTTTCCGAACTACTTTTTATGCATATTTAAGGCCATATATAAACTTGCAGCACGCTAAAAAACAAATTATCATTATCAATATGATAACTGAAACTTTGTGGGAATCATGACGGGATACCAAGCTCACTACCTGAAATCAACGAAAACACTCAGCATCTTTCTTAACGGCATCAATATTTCCAGTCAGATCCGTGACGAGAGAAAGGTGCCGGGTCGGCTTGTGGTAAAAGACAAGACGTGCCGTGTTGAGCTTTCTGTTGCAGAGTGCGACAGCCTCATCACTCCGCTGCCTCAAAAGAAAGGCTTTACCTCGTTAGCCAGCATTTACATCCCGTCCGGCCTTTCCTCTGAGGTAACAGCCACGCTCGCTTATGCAGCGGTCCACAGGAAAGCTGTTTTTCTTTCTTACGATGAAAAACGTATACACAAAAACCGTGTCGTCTGGCTCCGTTCTGATGTTAACGGGCACATCCGTTACAGCCAGAGCAAGCCCAAAGGCGGATGTCTTGGGTTGCTCTTTACAGATATCGAAGGTCTCATCCACGCAGGACTGTTAAATCAATGAGTGTATATGTGGATAATCCACGCCATCCGCTGACACACCGCGGGCGTCGCATGAAAATGTGCCACATGGTGGCCGACTCTTATGAGGAAATGCATGATATGGCCTCAAAACTTGGTGTCAGGCGCTATTTTCAGGACCACCCCAAGCATCCTCATTACGATATTTGCGCCAGCAACAGAGAAAAAGCAATATCTCTCGGGGCGGTGCCCGTTGACAGCAAAACACTGCTTATGAAATCCAAAGCGCTCATCCGGTAGTTACTGCCGCGCGACATTATATTTATTTCATCTTTTTTGTTGTATTCAACTCTTAATGTGTTAGTATACTCACTCTATCGTTGTATGAACGAATGTGGACGGCTTCTGGACGCGGGTTCGACTCCCGCCAGCTCCACCACATGCGCTCTTTGAGGCACGACCGGTGCCTGCGTAGTAAAACCGGTGACAGAGCGCATATGATGGGGCTGTTTTGGATTCGACGGGATCAGAAAGCGGACGGGACAACGCAAGGGGGAGATGCCCTTGAAGAAAAAGCTAAACTAAACTAACTGCAAACGATAATGTTTACGGTGCACGCCTAGCGGCCTAATACCCCGCGCGTGCAGGGCGCTGGAAGACGCCTCGTAACAGAATGCTTTTAAAGCAACTTCCCTGACACCTCGCTACGGCGGGGTGTTTTTGTTTTTACCACATTGTAATTAACTTTTTTGTTGTATTTTCCGCCTGTTTTGTTACTATACCTATCCACACACAACACAGGTAATTCACATATGAGTCACGAATTTAATTCCGTATATGCGCCAATCGACGCTATCGAAAAAAACAACATTTTCGCATCTGCAACAGGTCGTGCAAGCTGCATGACGAATAAACGCTTTTTCTCCGCCTGCGAGGCAGAAAGCTTTCTTGCTGATGAGCTAAAAAATGGTGATGCGGGATACGCAATCTATTACGACATCGAGAACGTCGAGATAAAAAATGCGACGATAACCAAATTAAAAGCGCGCATCCGCAGCGCCGCAGAGAAACGCCGTGCATTAGGCGCAAAGTATGCCGATCTGGCAAGTAAATTCAGTACACGCACCTGTCCTGATTGCAAGCGCGTGAACTACATGAGTGATCACAGTAGCGTTCTGCGTTTCTATCACAGCGATAACTTGCATGACATTACCCGCGGCTGCCGTCACTGTAACAACAAGACGTTACCTTTCACGCCAGCACAGAGCGACAAGCTCAATGCTGCCTCAGAGACCATCCGTGAAATAAGCGCCAAGCTGACTGAGGCCGAGCAGACATTGATCGTAAAAATGCACAAACAAGGAAAAATCAAACTGCGAGCTTGCATTGGCGCATGGTACCACGAGTCATATAGCTGCGAATTTGACGACGATTATTAATTAATTCTATGCGCATCCGGTGGGTGCGCAAATTTTTTGATACCATCAATACTCAGGATGGACGACAACACTTTACAGGAGTACGCCTTATGCGTTTAACCAAGCCTTGTACTAACCCTAAACACTTAGCTCACATCGTGTGTGTGGATGCCATGCACTTTATTAACCGCACAGATGACGGATTCTGCGATTACGAACTTCAGGCGGGCGACATTGTAGTCATGCGCCGCCATGAACTGGAAATGGATTACCGTTACCGTCAGGTGCTGCCCGTTCTGGTATTCACCCATGAAGGCAAGGTGTGGGCATACAAGCGTACCGAAAAAGGCGGGGAGAAGGGCCTGCATAATCAAGTCGCGGTTGCGGTCGGTGGACATTTTGACCTGGCCGATCTGGTGTTTGAAAAAAGCGTCATCGACGCAGAAGCCTCTGTTGCAAAAGCGGTTGCGCGCGAAATTGACGAAGAAGTCACCCTGAACGGTGCGGCCGTGGTTAACACCCGCCGCCTCGACAAAGTCGTGGCCGCTGATGTCACTGGCGTTGACGCAAAACACATCGCAATGGTGACCATTGTTGAACTTGATAAGCCGCTGGTGGAGAGCAATGAAGAAGAATTGGAGACCATGGGTTTCTTAACGCCACGGGAATTACTTGACGGTGATTACCATCTGGAAACCTGGGCAGAAATCATCTGCAAACTGCTTGATAAATAATCCGGCCGAACACAGAAAAAGAAAACCCCGCATGAGCGGGGTTTTCTTTCTTTACCTGTCAGGCGTCACGCTTTCTTCGCCAGCAAACGCTTTTGCCAAACTTTTTCCGTGATATCAAATCCTGAAAAAGCAACCAACACTAAATCCCACTAACCAAATTTACATTTTTGTTGTAATTTTCATTATTTGTGCAATAATAATACATACAACAACAAAACGGAAATCGCCATGAAGACCATTGATTTAATTACGACAAAAACGTATTCACGCGCATCTTGCGCCGTGTTTTTTCGTACACGTAAACAATGGGGTGAACTGGCAAACCCGCACAACGACTTTCCGCTTGCATTGCGTGACGAAAAAATACTCAGCACTGAGCATCTTTATCAGGCATTGCGCTTCCCTGACCATCCTGATGTGCAGCGTATTGTGATGGGTACCACCGGCGCAATACCCGCCAAACGCAAAGCGTATGAACATATCAGTCTGACAACGAAGCAATGGGTTGACGGCGGAATGAATGTGCGCGCAATGAAAGTCGTTACAGCGCTTAAGCTCGCGCAATACCCTGACACCATACTCCCTATCCTTGCTGCATCAGAAGGCCGGGACATTGTTGAGCAATCAAGTCACGACGACTTCTGGGGAGCGCGGACTCTTGACGGGACAGAGAAAGGCGAACAGTTGTCCGGCGTTAACGTGCTCGGGCAAATCTGGATGTCTCACCGGTGCGCCATCGAATCAGGACAGTTACCCGCTAAACACCTTGAACAGCAGGACACAACAGGTCTCATGCTGTACGGGGAACCGTTAAGTTCATTCCTTCACGCAGTTGAAACACAGGATGTGCAGCGCGCGTTAATTTAACGCGCATACATTTTTGAATGCCATTTCAGGACAAACACAACTATGTGGCTTGTGTTTGATATCACTAAAGCCATCACTCCGCATTTTTATCTTTACACAAAACACCTTGAATGTTTTTTAAGCTTCGTGTTTACATCGAAAATGTAAATGGAACTTTAATTTTTTTACTTTTTTTGGTCGTCTTAATAAAATTCTGTATACCATCAAAGTAAGTGATAAATAACGTGACCACGGAGGTCGCCAATGCAAGTCACCTACATTAGTTCACGCATTGATGATTTGGCCCAACAGGCCAAAAACGTATTACTGATTTCAGCCACGCTTATTGGTGTATTCTCCGCCATCCCACTCATTCAGTACTTTACTCCGTTTCACATCGCCATCATGGGTTTCACCCTCCACCGCCTCCATCAGGGGTACCAGCTCTGGCAATCCGATTTTGATGAGTTGGACACGCCGGAACAAAACCGCGTTCTCGCGCTTATGCAGAAGCACCATATAAAACGCTGCGTGACATCAACACCGGTACTTGCCATCGGGATCGCGGCTGCGTGTCATATCATCACCACCGAAATTGTGTTGTGGTGCGCTGCTGCCTAGTCGCTTTCACACAGCGGCAGCAATTCGCACTCCCCATTACTGTCCCAGCACTCCACATCTATCGGCGCAACACCGCCTGCCAGTTCACGAATGAAGGCGTTTATTGCCTCTTGTGCATCACCTGTGTAAGGTACGCGGATCACCAATTCGTTTTTTGTTGTCATGACACTCATCTCTGTGTTGTTGAAGTTGTCTGTATTGTTTCACGTCGTCATGTTTGATGTCGACAGACTATAAGTAGCATTTCACAAAATAGTTGTATTTAAGCTTCATTATGTTACACTGTATTTCACACTTCACAGGAGAAAGCATAGTGAAAGAAGCTAAAGACAAAATCATCAGTCAAATCACCCGTTCCATTGAAAAAAGACACTGGACCGTCATGGGGGTTTTTCCTACGAGTGAAGACATCCCAGGTGATCACACTACTGACGGGCTGGCTTTCGCCTACACAATCGGCCTCACCTCGCTTGGACTGCCTGAACTATTCATGTGCGGACCTTTTGACATTGCAGCAATGGCAAACATCCTTAACAGTGCCGGTGAAAAAATGCGGGCCGAGCAGCAACCTCTCCCCGTCGACGTACCGATAGAGGGACTGATCCATATTCCGCTGATGGCTCAGGATGTACCCGATGACGCTATGCGAAAAATCAGCTATCTCGCTCATGACCATTACGGCAAACCGCTCGCTTTCCAGCAAATCATCTGGCCTGACGAAAACAACCGGTTTCCTGCCGATACCGCCTCGCAATTTACGCTGAACGGAAAGTTTTTTGCCAAACAACCGCTGCTTGGCACCCATGTTGAATTTCAACCTGCCAAGCAGGCTGACAAGGTACAGGCTGAATGAGCGTATTAACCAGCGCGGACATCCGCGCCCGCCTTTCTGCCACCCGCATGACCGTTGGTACCGTCACTGATATCCAGCTTCAGAAGCTGGACAACCTACTGACGGAAGAGGTTCGCCAAAGCGGATTGATGAAAAACACATTGCAGATGGAAAAGCGCAAAAAAGCAAAACGTCTTTTCTTCACCTGTAAAAGTGAGTATTTCACGGGGCGGGAAGCGGTATCGTTTAACAGTGACGGATTTATCGGCGTAGCCGGATGGGCCTCAACACAAAACAGCCAACCATTTCTGCGGGCACTGATGCGATGGGCAGACTACCTTGACGGAGCGCGCGACGCATGACATATACGGAAGAAGACAACCGCTTCCTGGCTTCCTTCTGCGCATCCCCTCGCGGGGAACTTGGCTTTTTGTCGGAACCCTTCAGCCTTGGCGATCACACCTGCGCGACGGACGGAAAGCAGACTCTTTTCCGACCCGGCCCGTACCCGCGTACGTTAGATAAAAAGCATGTCACCAGGCTCATGCTTGAACATCTTGCTGTTATGCCGACGGCGCAACAACCATTAAAAGCGCTGGATACCAGGCCGGTGAGTTACCGCACCTGCCCGGAATGTAAAGGGAGTGGAGACATCACCTTTTCCTCTCCGCTTAACCACTACACCGCAACGTGTAAGACCTGTGACGGCGACGGTACCATCGAACACAGACACATCATTTCTCTGACAGAAAATAATGTAACCCTGCGATTTGACAGCACAACACTGTACAATGTGCTTCAGCATGATCCTGAAGCGACTTACGCATTGTCCCGCGGATACCTGTGCTTCGTATCTGCCCGGTTCTGCGGCCTTATAACCAGAGAGCAAGAAAGCGATGAATAAATTTATCAGGCCCGTAACACTCAGCGAAAGTGAAATAAAAAAAATTGAGGCAAATAAAATTGCCCGATCTGAAGCAAACCCTAATCACTTTGAAAAATGGTATCCCGCCATTGTCGAAGCCGGGTTGCGCACACCGGCAACCGTGGTGTTCCCCATTACGCCGTCACTTGCCAGAGAAGTGGGCAAGGAGACCCGTGACATCTTTCAGTTCCCTGAGCTTGTCGCGCTTGTGCAAAATATCATGCCGTTGTTTGACAGCATGGGCGACAGACTCTTCATGAAAAACAGCCTGTACTCCGGAAAGCACAGTTGGGCCCACACCTGTGAGCTCACCAGGGATTGTAATATCGCACTTAAAATAGTCACCAATCTGTATGAGTGGCTTATGCTGTCACCGGACTACGCCTCTTCGATCGTTGTGCGGGAAATGATAAAGACAGCACCGGTCTTCACGGCGTTTCAGTCATTACCCATTACGCAGGAATTCAGAGTGTTTGCTAAAGACGGGCATGCCTATGCTTACCAGCCCTACTGGCCTGCTCACGCGATTGAAGATTACAACCCCAGCGAACCGGACTGGCGTGAAAGGTTAGCCGCCATCTCCGAGCCGTCTCCGTCCCAGCTCGACGAAATAATCAGCATGGCGGGCACGGCCACCGCGGCTCTTGGCGGAGACTGGTCCGTTGATATTCTTTACGACGAAAACAACACAGCTTACCTTATTGACATGGCCGTTGCATCACAAAGCTATAAAGATCCGGACTGCCGGTCATTACAAGGAGAGGACCTATGACCCCTGTTTTATGCCCGCATGAAATGTTACTGAGCGGACTGGCCCATGGCGTGCGACTGACCACGATGACACCGCCTGACTACCCCTGGTCCGGCGGATTAATGAAGTCAGACGAAGAGTGGGGCGAACTTGCTGAGGTCACCATGATCATTCTCGGACGATTACCGCACAAACAGAAAGGCAACCTGATGTATTCAGCCCTTGAAGAGGTGTCCGATAATTTAAACTCACTGGTTAACCTGGCGTACTTTTCATCCCCGGGGCGTCCGTGGATCCTGAAGCGTGACGCGTGGGGGGACAGCATGTTGCTTAAACAGCTTCAGGTCGACGGTGACAAAACGCTTAAAGCGTTTATTGACTGGCGATACCAGAGCATCAAACAGGACATGCAGAGCCTGACGATGCTCACTGTCCGTGATTTAGGCTTACACCTCGCTTACAGTTTTCTCGCGTACGGTTACCTGCTCTTCCTCGCGGTTAAATACCCGCACCGTTTAACAAGCAGCTACAACCTCACTCAGACACAAGATGACTTCTCAGAATACCTTGTGAGCCTTCAGGGTGTCTGGCAGAAAAAAAGAGAGAAATGGGCTCTCAGCCTGCAACATTCTAACGCTCACTCCGGCTGACCGGTAAGGAAATTTTATGCAAAAGGTTTATGTTAGATGTCCTGTTTGTGGCGAAAATGGAATGCCTAAAGAGTTAGACAAGGAAGCCGTTGACGATCCTACACCAGGTTGCGCGGATGGTTATATTACCTGCGGCAATTTGTGTTGTGCATCCAATGGCGGGAGCAACTACTCTGCACTGGAAAGAAAAATTACCGAAGCCAAAGCGCTGCTTTCGTAACTTTTTTCTTCACAAGATAATGTGAGGGTAAAACGGGCCTGCTTTTTGCTTTAATCAAGCATCAAGGAGGCCCTATGTTTTTTAATACGCTTATACGCACCACATTTATCAGTCTGCTCATCGGCTCTTCAGCTTTCGCCTCACCGGTCCAGTGGGATCCTGTTTATGATACACAGGATGCATCCGACCTGTTTTCGCAAGGGCAGCTCGTTGAAGCGTTTAATGGTGCTTATAACACCGCAGATGATGAGATGGTGGACAGCTACACCACCACAATCGGCAACACCACCTTCATTGAGGCTCCAGGCTTACTCAGCGAAGACAACAACTCAGATTTCCTTGCCGGTAACACCTCTGGCGATGCCGGCTACGACGTGCTTCTCAGCACGCTTGATTTTGGCGGCGGTAGCGGCGAAACCATCTTGCAAACAGGGAGTGGCAACCTCACCCTTGGCAACACATACATGATACAGCTGTGGTTCACCGATATCCGGGAACACATGGACATGCGCAATATGATTTTTGGTGATAATGCCGGCAACACTGTGCTTGTGAACAGTTTTGGTTCCGGCCTTGGACAATACGCCATTGGTTACTTTACGGCTGACAGCGACAGTCAGTCACTTACGCTGTCCCCGGATGGTTTTGGAAACTCCCACCTCAATGGTTATCAGATAAGGGACATCACGGGTCTTGGCCTTGTTCCTGTACAAAACATCACACAAGTCTCCACACCGGTATCTCTGTTTGCCTTTTTCGGACTTCTGGCGATCGCCGGCCTTTCTCCCAGAAAAAACAACGCCAAAAAATAACTTTTTTGTTGTAATAATTACCTCCTGTGTTAAAGTGTTCCTCACACACACAGGAGATGCACTTGTGCAACCAAATTACGATGCGATGACCAATGAACAGGAAACCAGCTTACTGTGGACTATCATGCAGGAAGAAGGTTTCAACCCGCTTGACAATAATGACGTCAACGCTGTTTTACGCGAAGAACTGAATGATGCCGTCATTGCAGCCTACCAGGCAGAAAACGACGACGACACCCTGTCTGGATTGACCCAGGACGTATTTGAATCGCTTCTTGAAGACGAAGTGGGGAAAATGAAAGACGGAATTTTTTCCTTTGGTTATGTCTACTCTGAACTGAAAGAACAGTTTTATAACGCCATTCTTGACCGTTGGGTGGAAGAAAATCCGACCCTGGCTTACCCCATCACCTACATTGAAGTATCGAACGACCCCAAGTCACGCTCAATTTCGGACGATGATCTTTGCGCAAGCTGTGCACTTCTCGCTTACTGCCCCGGTGAAAACTCCGTTTGCCGCAAGGTGGCCGGCGAATATGATGCTGACTGGCCTGCTGAGTTTGACGAAGATGGTTACGCCGTAGAGTGCGACCAGTTTATCGACATCGCTGATGGTGGGACAAACTGGGTACTTCCTGAAGGAGAGTGCGCCTGAGTGTGCACTTGATTTTGCTTTTTTGTTGTATTTAATAGCGTTTTATGCGACACTATTAACATCAACACACAGGCTCAATATAACACTATGACCAATTCATCAAAAACATTGCCCATCGATCCACTGGATGTCCTTACCGTTATCAGTGGCGGACAAACTGGCGCAGATCTCGGCGGACTACTCGGTGCTGAGGCGTGCGGAATACCAACAACAGGGTGGGCACCTCGCGGCTTTAAAACCGAACGCGGACCCAAACCTTTCGTCTTACGTGACCGCTTCAATCTGATTGAGCACAGCTCGGACAAATACCCGCCGCGCACCGAGGACAATGTCAGAGACAGCGACCTGACGCTTATATTCTCAACAGACGCCAACTCTGCCGGCACTGTACAGACAGTCAATCTTTGCGTGAAACATGACAAGCCTCACATTACTATCAGTGAATTTGATGATCAGACCCGGTTTAAAGTCCTGGCGTTTCTGCAATGCTTCTCGCCACGCATTATTAATATTGCCGGTAATCGCGAATCAAAGTCCAAAGGGCTTTCAGCCACCGTTCGTGACGTTCTCAAGCTGGTGTTACCGCAATACCGCCACGACCTTGTGACTTACCACCAACCTGAGCTTGCAAAATTGCAGGACAAAAAGAAAGCGCGTGATGAACAGGTTTGATTTTTGTGATATCTCAATGCTTTTGTGTATGAGATACCCCTTCCGGTAATACGCAATACAATTTGTGTATTACCGGCCATACACAATATTTTTTGTGTATGATATTTTCCGTTACAGGCAACACAAACACAGGATAAACTATGAACGAAACGATTATTCGTATCGAGATCACTGGTGTAGATCTTAATATTGGCTGGTTAGCGCTGGAGCGCAGCATTCACAATGACACATAGGTTTAACTTTTTTGTTGTATTATTTTCTGTTTGTGGGATAATGAACACTCACTTTAAGACACAGGATTGACCATGGCAAACATCACAGCCTCACCTCTGACAGACCCTCGCTTTCAGCCTGGCACCATCATGCTTTCTTTGAGCAAGCCAAAGCCCCACGAGGCTATTCCCGGCCTGATGACGCATGACCGCTTTGTTACGGCCGGTGAGCTTGTGGCACAGTTTGAAGCGGTCCTGAAAGACATGAACTGTCCAGAATTTGAGTGTTCGGCTTACGAGGCCGCAGAATACCTCTCCTACAATCAAATCTGGGACACTGAGACACCCAAGTTCCAGATATCTTCGGACTGGCAATTCCGCGCCATGGCAGAGCGTGGTCGTTGCGAAGGCTATACTCTCCGGTTGATTGCATTTAATACCGAAACCAAGCAGTATGACAGCTTTTGCGTGGTGAAGTACCTTTCATGTGAAGATACCGTCTGGAAAATCGCCCGTAAAGTTCAGGATGCGCTGGAAGAAGGTCTGTACTGTTAAACGCCTCATTTGTCGTTATTTAAAAAAAAGATCCTGTTTTGCAGGATCTTTTTGTTTGTGATAACACATTTTTGTGTTACGGTGTTCCCGTGGAAAAGCCACATCAAGAATAACAACATAAGGAACGTACAATGTCCAAGTCAACCTCACTACAAGATCCCTTTTTAAATGCACTTCGCAAGGAAAAAATTCCCGTTTCTATTTTTTTAGTGAACGGCATCAAACTCCAGGGAAGTGTTGACTCATTTGATCAGTTTGTTATTTTGCTGAAAAGTCAGCAAACATCACAAATGGTGTATAAACACGCAGTATCGACTATCGTCCCCGGCCGTCCGGTTTCGCTCCCGAAGAGTGGTCAGGAACCCAAGGACGGGTAAAAACTGAAATAAAAAACAAACAAAACCCGTATTTTTACGGGTTTTTTTGTTGAACCTGTCGAAATTTTATGTAAAATGCGTTTTATATGAACAAGGACGTCTAGGACACAGCGCACATGAAAGTGACACCATTTGCTATTGCATCTGCTTTATTTTTCGCCACCACGGCGAACGCCAGCATTGAACTCAGCCCGCACGCCGGCCAGTGGGACAAGATTTTCTGGTCTCAGGTTAAAGTGGATCACACTCTGCCATACGGTTCATCAAAAGGTGACGATCTGTTCCTTTATGACGTGCAAAACGCGCAGGGCGTCAGCGACAGCCTGAACTGGACTCAATACGACAGCAATGGCAGCCTGTATTACACAGACATGACATTTGACTGGCGACTTACCCGTGACAACACCACTAATGAAACAGCTTTTACCTTCGGCGATAACGCCTTATCGTTAACCACCGGTGACGGCGAATGGGAAGGGCTTGGTGTCTGGTTCTACACACCAGGTAAACGCAATCAGTTTGATTATGCCTATATCGACTGGACACTGGACTCGTGGAACGACAATGCGCTGGACAATGCGCTCTGGTACCGTTCCGATTTAGGCAATAACGCCTACTTTGAAATCTGGGATCCCGAGGCCGGTAATATTGATGAGCTGTCAGGTACCGCTACATTCCGCTGGCAAATGGATCTTTATGGTGGTTGGAAAACCTCTCCGGATGACAACTTTACTGTTTACCTGAAAGGATTGGATTATTACAACATTGATTTTGACGACGAAGTCATCATTGATGAACCTGGCGACACAACACCACCTGTTGAAACACCCGTTGAAGGTGGTAACGGAAATATTGTCAATGATGTAGCGATGCCTCCGTGGGGACTGAGCGCCCTCTTGTTGCTTGGCGGCATGATGTTTTTCCGCCGCAAGCGAAACGACGCGTAAACAACAAGTTTCCGGTACAAAAACGCCACCTTCTAAAGGTGGCGTTTTGTTTTGCATCTGTTAATGCAGAGCTTTATCTGCGCATAGACGGTGCGTCCGGTGCCGACTCTCTAACCATCGCAACATCGTGCCGCTGAGTGTTCTCAGGTGCCCCGGGGCGTAAATCTGTCAACGTTGCTGTAACATCTTTGAACTGAACACTGAAATCCCTGCTGCGTGGATGGTAATCATCAAGTGCACCATTCTGGCCTATGCCGACAATACTTTCTTTCAGATCACGCCGCTCGTCACTGGTGTATTCCATGGCCTTTGAAAACTCCACCTCAACCATATCCCGCCCCATTAATTCAGGGAATTCACGGGCCTGACCGGTAAGATCTTCCACATACCCCACTTTACGGGCCTGATCGTAAACAACGTTCACACCTTCTCTGATCCTTTCAGGTAACACACCCAACGATGTGTTTGTCATTGATTTGACCGCTATCTCCAGTGCATCATCAGTAAAATAGAAGCGATTTTTGTAACGGGAGTGCCCGTCTATCTCAAGTTCACCCCTGACCTGATTCAGTCCGCCAGCGTTATACCGTCCGACCGGCTTAAACATCGGATCATGATTAATCTCACCGGTGTTCATATAACGGGTAGATTTTTGTGCTGCACGCCACACACGCTGATGGTACTCATGACGTTCTGCGACAACCTGCTCAGTGAAACTGTCTGCCGGGGTCAGCTTGGCAATACCGTCACCGGACAAGCCACCCTCGGGATAAGGGCCGCCAAGCTTTTCTTCCAGTGCGTAAATGTCGGTAAATTCTTTCTTTTTATTGACGATACCGCCTGATGTATTCAGTATAAAGCGTAACGGTTGTGTATTGGCTGAATTAGACATGGACAAAATCCTTCATAGGTGAACCAGCCAGATAGTAACATCTTTATCTCAATCAGATTGAACTATCGCAAAAAAATATCGCTTCACGCTTCCTGTCTTCTAAAACAATTTGCAAGGATCCGCCCTGAGCGTATGGCCAACGCACCGCCAAACAGCGAAAAAACACTTATCACCGCCATCACCACCATAAAGCCGGCGCTCCCTGCCGACACTTCATTGGTGCGCACGTTCAACCATGCAATCATGGACCAGCAAAGGAACACATCAAGATAAACCCGCTCTGATATCGGGTAGGACAGCCTGACAATTTCAGATTCAAGCTGTGAAAAAGACACCGGTGATGACCATAAGATTAAAATTAAACCACAAGCTATCATGCTCATGTGAGACACTTCTGCCGGCACCCCATCCCGCAATAGCGCAACAATAAAAACAATTATTGCGACAAACACCGACTTTCGCAACAGATTGACCGAACGCCGCCTGTTACATGATGCAAGCTTCGCCTCGCGTTCCTCCCTGGCCGTCATCGTCCTGTGCTGACGCATCCCTGTATCATTATACATATCATCCTCCATGAAAGCTTCATTGTATCAGAGCACAATGGTAAAAATTTCATCACCACACAAAACTTATTCGTTGTGAAAATTTGCGAAATAACGTAAAATGGAGTCATGTTTCAACACAGGAAAACACATGGAAAACGCAGCAACAGAAACAAAGAAATGCCCTTCATGCCACGGCAGCAAAGTACAGTCCTCTTCCATTGGAGAAAGCTATCCTGATGAATTGTGCGGACTCTGCCATGGTGAAGGTGAGATTGGTGCATCCCTGAATGCGGTATTGCCGGAAGGACTACAATCCTGATGCCGAAAAAGCAGATACAGGTCGCTTCTTCCTCTCTGTCACAGGTGCTGACAGAGGATGAAAAATACGACGCTGGCAATGGCGAGGTTATTCTCATCCCGCTTTATCTGACACTGTCCCTCAAAGGCGAGTTCCTTGAGCTTTCACGGGCAGAAGGTATTTCGCTTTCTCATTTGCACGAGCGGGACCGGCATCTTTCCGGCCCCGCTTCAACATGCCGCGACGGACACGCTGTGCGCATTCCGGCGTCCTGCACTATCACCAGCGCCGTGATCAGCGGCGAAACACTTCCGGTTATCGATTATGCCGGCTAATACCACCACAACGTATTAGTCTCTCCCATTTTCACTTTGCAGATAGTTTTTAATTTTGAGTATTTTTTGCTCAGCCTGTGATACTTTCAAAGTAACAAAGGGGGTAATCGCTTGTTGAAAAATCACCGATCAAACCTGATCATGGACATTTTCGGAGAAGTTTATGCGGTGTGATTATGGTTTGGTGGGTATTGGTCAGGCGGCAGCACACTACGGCGTGAGCGTGGTAACAATGCGGCGCTGGGAGCGTGAGAAGCGACTTTCTCCAACTTCCCGGACGCTTGGTGGCCATCGGCGATATCGTCTTGATGGCGGAGAGGATCGGTTTTCCGTTGGATACGCCAGGGTTTCAGGTAGTGACCAGAAAGCGGATTTGGAACGACAAAAAGCCTTTCTTTCACCACACTGCGACGACGTCATTGGCGATGTAGGTTCCGGACTGAACTGCAACAAACCGGGCCTGAAGAAACTGTTAAGCTTCATTCTTAACCGCAAAATCAAGGCATTACACCTTGCCTACAAGGATAGATTATTACGTTTTGGCCAACCGCTTATCTTCCAGTGCTGCAAGTGGGCGGGCGTGGACGTCGTTGTCCATAAAAACGATGAAGAAACCACTTTTGAGCAGGCACTGTGCCACGACGTGATGACGTTGATGGCTGTTTTTTCTGCAAAATTATACGGCAGGCGTTCCCATCAAAAAAGTTGTGGTGTATAGTATTAGCTATGCAGACATCCACGTACACCACGCTGCTCAAAACAGCCGACATTAACCCGGAAACAGAAAGGTTACTTTCTGCGTATGCGGCGTTATTCGGGCGTGTGGAGCGCAAGCTGTACGCCAGTTTGTGCGCCGACAACATGACGGCAAATGAGCGCAAAAGTCATTTCATTGCAAAATACCAGATCAGCGGCAGGCAATACAACGCCATCCTACGCACCTTGACCGGCAAGCTGGATTCAAAGCGTGAACTGGACAAGCTTTATCAATCTGATAAAAAAGAGCGTGTAGAAGCGGTATCAAAAACAATTGAACGCCTTCGCGGTCAATCGGACATGCTCTCAAAAACCGGTGGCGTAAAGTCTGAAATTCAAAAAATCCGCTTTAAAGCGCATCAGAAATCCCGGTACCGGGCCCGGTTATCCGAGCAGCTTGGTAAAATAGCGAGAAACACCGGCAAGATCCCCGCCATGTGTTTTGGTTCGAAAAAACTGTTTGATAAACAGTTTTTCCTGAAAGAAAACAACCTGAAAAACCACAATGAATGGCTTGAAGAGTGGCAGGTTGCAAGAAACTCTCAATTCATGGTGCTGGGGTCGAAAGATGAAACCTGCGGCAATCAAGGCGCGCAGCTTTACGTTGATAACAACGGTGAGTTCAGACTGTCTTTGCGCTTGCCGGACGCGTTGGGTGGTGGTAAGGCTGAGTTGTCAGGATTCGACTTCAGTTACGGCAAATCAGCTGTGCTTGCCGCCTGCGCCGAAAATGAACGGCGTCGGGCGGCCAATGTGAAAGAATTAACCCGTTCTTCTCCCTGGGTGCCAGATCGGAAAACCGGTGAATTGCGCCCGCAAACTAAAAACGAAGTATTGGCAAGTTACGGCCAACCCTTAACGATGCGCTTCATGCGTCATAAGTTCGGCTGGACACTTGCGGTCACCGTCGAAGATCCAGCCCCGGAAGTGACAACAGGGAGCTACGAAAATGGTTGCCTGGGTGTCGATGTCAACGCCGATCACCTGGCGGTGTGCGTCGTCACTCCGGACGGCAACAAGCGTCACGCTGAAAACGTCCCCTGCCCGGCATCCGGCAGAGGGCTGACAACTGGGCAACGCATGGCGATGATTGGCGATGCCGTGAAACGTATCATCGAAATAGGCAAAA
>OCVR010001335.1_pt1 | contig 19845 bp, 25 predicted proteins | sample 1539091 | NCBI WGS metagenome assembly OCVR01 (sample SAMEA3355530, study PRJEB22509) | marine metagenome | biome: marine; feature: coastal ocean; material: water | place: USA | collected 2010-08-07 | depth 16 m | reverse complement strand
AGCTCAGATTGATGAGTTAAAGGAGATAATAAGTGGCGCTACCTCTTAGTGGTGAGATTACGCTAAATGACATACATATAGAAGCTGGGGGTGCTACTGGTGATGAATGCACTCTTAACGATGCTGACATTCGTGCTCTGCTAAGCCCAACACCAGCCTCTGGATCTGAAATGGATTTTTCAGACTGGTACGGAGCCTCTGCTTCTACTACTATACAGCTTTACTTAGAAGCGGGTCGTGGAGGAGGGGGTAATCTATCTGGATCAACTTTTGGGGGTAAGGGCGGAAGCACAGTAATAGATATGGAGATTAGTGGAAATAAGTTTATGTCCCTTACAGCAGGAGGACAAGGACAAGATGGGTTCGCTGCTACTCAAGGCGGTGGTGGTGGTGGTGGTTCAAACGTTCAAGGAAATGAGAACAACTTTGGAATAAATTTAGCATGCGCCGGAGGAGGTGGAGGAGGTGGCTATTCAAACTTTCAAGGAGGAAACGCTGGTAGAGGTGGAGATGGTGCTGGAACGTACCAACAGGTAACTTCCACCCAGCCCCCAGTATATACATATAGCGATGCATCAAGGGCGTTTGCAATATATCCAGCAAATTCGGGGTGGGGAGAAGCAGATACTACTAACCCAAGTGGCCCTTCTGGCGGTAGCTCGTACCCTGGAAAAGGCGGCCAAGGTGGTGGGCAAGGCAATTCTAATTCAGGAGGCCTTGGGGGCACAGGGCGTTATGCAGGACAGACTGCTACTACCAGTACTTGGGGGCAAGGTGGTTGGAGCCCTGCAACAGGAGGTCGTGGTGGCGAGAATAGTGCCGCTAATTCCAATGCAGCTGGAGGCTCTGGCGATTTTGGCGGAGGTTTTCGTGGTGGAATAGGTGGAAACGCAGTAAGTGCAAGCGACTCCGGCGGTGGCGGTGGCGGAGGGGGCACATCTGGTGGTGGTGGTGGCTCTGGAGGAGCATATGGATCTGGAGCAGGGGGAGGAGGTGCTGGATACTACTTAAACACTTCTGGATACACGCCTATAAATGTTCTGTCTCTTACTAGAGTTGGAGGAGCTACTGGTGCTAGGAATGCCTCCGGAAGAGTCAGAGTATATAGAGAGGGAGTACTAGTAAACACTACGACCTCCGCTAACGCGACTTACACAGCTTTATATTAAGGAAAAATTATGGATTATACATATAAATTTGAAAAAGTAGACCCAACAAATCTTTTTGTTCAGGTAAGATATATGGCGGAAGGCCGTCCTGACCAGATAAAAAACTTTGTAGCGGGTGAAATGACTGAAGAAGCAATAAAAGACATGGTAGAAGTTTATGCTTCTAGAATAATAACAAATTGGAAAAATATAGAGGAAGCTCCAGAAGAGCTTGATATTGTTGGGAAGGAAGTCTCTAGAACATATAGTGAGCAAGGTAGGCAGGAAGTAATAAAAGAAGATTTACCTGAATTTGATGTATTTACAGAAAAGCTAGAGGAAGTAGTAACAGAGACGCCCTCACTAATAACACTAAGCTATAATATTGTACCATTAACTGAGGAAGAACAACAGTTTGTTTTAGTTGAGGCAAATAACGCTTATCGTAGAGATAGAGAGAATAGACTGTTAATGACTGATTACATAATGTTTTCAGATACTGCTCCGCCAACTCAAGAGATGTTAGATTATAGACAGTCTCTAAGGGACGTTACCAGCCAAGAAGGCTTTCCAGTTAATGTAGACTGGCCAGAAGCCCCCTCTAATGAGGGTATACCGGCTATTATAACCCCTAGACAGGCAAGACTAGCTTTATCTTCACAAGGTTTATTATCTCAGGTACAAAATGCTATTGATTCTCTACCAGAAAGCAACAGAGAGGTAGTAAATATAGAGTGGGAATACGCTGTTTCTATAGAAAGAGCATCTCCTTGGATTGCATCACTGGGAGAGGCTTTAGGACTTACATCACAACAGCTCGATGACTTGTTTATTCTTGCAGCGACATTATAAAAAAAGGGGCTATTCAGCCCCTTCCTCACTTTCTCCAGCGTTAGGCTGCTCACTAAGTTGCGGAGCGGCCTGTTTCTGAATCTTCTGAATTAGTCCCATCGAAACTTTAGCGGGTAATTCTCCCAACCCCGCTAAAACCCCGTTGACCTCATCAACTGTTAGCTCTATATTAATCATATAAATATATCCTGCCAATTACCTGTTGTGCTAGACTTAGCATACTCTGTAGCACGGTTCTCAAAGAAGTTGGTATGCTCAACTGCGTTTAGTTCTTCCTCTAGCCAAGGAAGCGGGTTCTCCTCACTATGAAATATTTTTTTCATTCCTAGCTGTAGTAGCCTTCGATCTGCTATATAGCGAATATACTCCTTTACTTCTTCTGCCGTCAAGTTAGGAATCTCCGCACTCTCAAAACATAAGTCAATAAAAGCGTCTTCTAGCTCTACAGTTCTTTCTGCCGCACAATAAATTTCGTACTTTAGGTCATCATTCCATAGCTCTGGATTTTCTTGTATAAAGGTTCTAAATAACTTGGTCATACCTTCTACGTGCAAAGTCTCATCGCGTATGCTCCAAGTTACAATCTGCCCCATACCTTTCATGAGGTTGTGGCGTTGAAAGTTCAGTAAGATTGCAAAAGAACTAAACAACTGTACCCCTTCGGTAAAGCCACTATATACTGCCATAGTTTTTGCAATGTTCATTGGAGTATCCATACCAAAGTTGGCAAGGTGCTCATGCTTATCTAACATTGCTTTGTGCTCGGAAAACTTTTGGTACTCATCATCAGAAAACCCAAGAGTGTCTAGAAGTGTAGAGTACGCTTCTTGATGCACTGCTTCCATAGCAGCAAAAGCAGATAGCATCATTCTTACCTCTGGCTGTTTAAATGTAGGCAAGTAGTGCTTAGCGTAACCACAACAAACATCTACATCAGCTTGAGTAAAAAATCTAAAAATATGATTAACTAGCTGACGGTTAGCTGGGCTAAGCTTGTCATCATAGTCCCTCTTATCGTCTTGCATGTTTGCTTCTTCTGGCATCCAATGCATACGCTGTTGGTCTTTGTAATACTGAAAAGCCCAAGGATAGTTAAAGGGTTTGTAGTATTCTCTTTCTTCTAATAAATTGCTCATTCTTTGCTCATCTCCATAACTTCTTCGAAGTCCGAGTATCCTCCAATGTGGATACCATTTATCACAATTTGTGGAAGAGAGGTAGTTCCAGGGAACTCCTCCATTAAGTGCTCTGCTTTATAGTCTGTATCTAACAGCTTATAAATAAACGGAAGCTCTTCTGCTTCTGCAAGGGCTACGGCCTTATCACACCAGCCGCAGTCATCCATCCCATAAATCTCTACTAACATTTTACTATCCCTCACAGCTTAGACATGCGTTTTCGTCATTGCTGTCCACGACCATTTGCCTAAGTGCTTGGTCTGATATATTTTCCGCCCTACGATGCGCCTCACTTCGTAGATAGTACAGGGTTTTTACTCCCTTCTTCCATGCAGACATATGTACTGAATGCAACTCTTGCTTGGAAACGTTTGAAGGGAAAAATACATTAAGCGACTGACTTTGACAAATATACTCTTGCCTGTCTGCTGCTAAATCTATAATCCACCTTTGATCAATCTCCATAGCGGTTTTAAATACTGCTTTAGTAGTATCATCTAAGAAGTCTAAATGCTGTACAGAGCCACCTCTAGATACTATACCCTTCCACACTTCATCGCTATCCTCATCCAGCTCTTGAAGAATATGCTCTAAATACTCGTTTTTTTGGATACTAGATCCGCTTTTAGTTTTTTGCATAAACGCATTGGCTCTATAAGGCTCAATGCTAGGAGAAGTATTGCCACATATAATACTTGAACTAGCATTAGGAGCAACAGCCAGAAGATGGCAGTTACGAATAAGCCTATCACCAGCATCGGGAGCGGAGCCTCGTTCAACAGCCAGTCGTTCAGTGTGCTGGGCAGCCTGGCCCTTAATGTGCTTAAACATCCTCTTGTTGAGACTTTTTGCGACGACTGATTCAAATGGGACGTTTCTTCGTTGTAAGTAGGCATGAAATCCCATAGCTCCTAATCCAATTGACCTTTCTTGCATAGCACTGTATGAGGCTCTCCACAGCTCACTAGGTGCTCCTTCTATAAAGTGTGTTATTACATTATCTAACATTTCTACTAGATCAGGAATGAAGTTCTCGTCATGCTGCCACTCATCATACTCCTCTAAGTTTACACTAGACAAGCAACAAACAGCAGTTCTATCTTCCGCAGTGGCTAAAGTAATCTCAGAACATAAGTTAGAATGGTGTACCTGCAGACCAAGCTCTTTTTGAAAGTCTGGAAGTGCTGCTTGTACAGTGTCCTTGAACATAATGTAAGGCTCACCGGTCTCCATACGGTTTTGAATTAACTTAACCCAGAGGCTTTTAGCCGAAATAGTTTTAGTTATTTTACCGCTGTTAGGGTCTATAAGTTCCCAAGTGTCGTCAAAGTCCTTTATCTCTGTAGCTTTCTGTATAAGTTCCATGAACTCATCTGGCACTATTACACCGTGGTGTAGGTTTATAGACTTACGGTTAGCATCTCCACCTGTAGGCTTACGAACGTCAATAAACTCTTCAATCTCAGGATGAGATATGTCTAAGTACGCGGCATAGCTACCACGACGTGTCACTCCTTGAGAAAACGCTAGCATCTCTGCGTCTACTACTTTAAGGAAAGGTATAACTCCTGTAGATTCTGAACCAGCAGAGGTCTTAGCTCCCACACTGCGAATGTCATTCCAACAGCCACCAATGCCCCCGCCAACAGAGGAAAGAAAAGCATTCTCTGTGTAGTGGGCCGTGATACCATGTCTACTATCATCCACATAGTTAAGAAAGCAACTAATAGGAAGACCTCGACTAGTACCACCATTGCTAAGAATTGGAGTGCTAAACATAAACCACAACTTGCTTGCATAATCATATAATCTCTGGGCGTGCTCCTGATTGGAGGCAAAAGTTCTAGCTGCTCGGGCAAAAGCGTCTTGAGGCGAAGCCTCTCCGTCAACAAGGTAACGATCCTGTAGAGTTTTCTTACTAAACTCTGATAGGTAATTATCCCTACTATATTCTATTTTAACTTCATAACTCATTAAGCATTTTCCCTTCTATATCTGTTATATTATCAGATCCTATCGCTTCATCGCAATAAGTAATTAAATCCATAAGCTCATAATTCTTTAGTATCTGTTCTGCGTTCTGGTTAATAGCCTGTATAAACTTATAGTGGCTATCTATTGGAGTTGCATCATATACAGAGTATGCATCCCCATATGCTTTTACTAGGGACTCTGCTTTCTTAGGGCCGACCCCCGGGAAACCTGGAACATTGTCTCCCTTATCCCCAAGTAAACATTTATAGGATATGTACTGCTCAGGTGATACAGCATAGTGCTCGTTCCAGTTCTCTAAAGTAACTTCCTTCCTCGTCACATAAGAAAACCTACTAACACTTTCGTCTACCAGCAAGTCCCAATCCCTATCACTAGATACTAGCCACACTCTATTCATACCGTACCTACTTTTGTACTTAACAATATATGCCGCTATGTCGTCTGCCTCTACTCCTTTGTATCGGAGTACAGGATACTTTGCAGACAACAACTCTAGTGTTTCTTCGTACTCTTCAAAGAACTCTTCAAATGCAATCTTTTCTTCTTCAGTTTGCTCTGAAAACTTCTCTTTCCTATTCATCTTGTAGTTCTCATCTAAACCTCGTCGGTAAGAAGATGAGCCCCAATCAGAAGTAATTACTATTTTATCGCACCTGTAAGACTCTGCCAAGCTTTCTACAGTTCTCTCAAAATCATACCTAAAGTCGGTACGCCCTTGGTGCTTCCATCTAAAGGCTAAGTTAAGGGAGTCTACAATCAGTGTTGCATCCTTCTCCTCAACATCGTCTATTATATTATCAAAATCAAACGCCATGTAAGAACTCCGGCTTTTCATTGTCTAGCCAAGGCAAGGCTTCTGCAACATAACAATTTAACCAACTTATACTCATGTAATCCGTATTTTCGGGTTGTCGAGCAGTAACTACGAATACTGGCGACCTGTTATATTTAAAGAATAAGAGGGGTTCTTGGTTTCCTCCCTCCGCCTGTACTTCAATTTTCTTCCACCACCGTATAAGATTATTGGTCTTTCTAGCTGTAAAAATCTTATCTGTGAGGGGTGAGTCTGCATAGCTTTTAACTTCGATACAGAATATGTTTTTTTCATTGGGAACATAAATATCCCCTTTCAAATATGCGAGAGCACCCGAAGCGGGTACTCTCTCAAATTGATAATCGGTAGCCTCACGAAGCATATCTCGTACTAGATACTCTCCGCGTGCACCTTTTGCTCTACTATCTACCATAATTAATCAAACCAAACTAGAGCTTCTTTCTTTTCCTGTGCTTCCACCATCGCTGATACTTGTTCATCAATAGCTTGTACTAAGTCAGAGTGCTCTCCTATACCCACTGGGTTATTTAAATATACTTCTATATTACATCGAGCCTCTTGTACTTGCCCTTCATACTTTGCTTCCAAAGCGTCTAAAATTAAAACTCGCATTCTGTCATCTTCTACCACTGTAATCTCCTTAGCATTCTAGCCTACTAACATTATCTGTTTTTACCACTTCTACTTTTTCCAAAAGTGGATGAGTCCAGCCGTGAGAAACTATATAAGTGTTTAAGTCCTCCTCTAAAAGAACTTCTACAATCTTCTCCCTTCCCACATCGTCTAACACGTTTATTACTTCATCGAGGAACAATACATTGATTCTGGACTTAGATATACTACTCATTAATTTTCGTATAGCTAGTAGAGTTGCTGTATTGACTCGGGCTAACTCACCAGAAGATAATGCTAAAATATCCACTGTAGCAGAATTATCTCCTATTTGCACATTTAGCCTATCGTTATTAACAACAAATTCAAGAGTAAACCTTCCGTCGCTTAGCTCTGTAAGATAGTAGTTGACAAGCTCTTCAAGCTCTTTAACTAAGTTTTCTATCTTATATGCTACAAGTCCGTTGGTGCTAAAAGACTTCTTCAATACTTCTAGATTTGAGGATAATTCTTTAACACCTGCTAACTTTGATACGCCTGCATCTAACTCTTTATTTAGCTGTTCGGCTCGCTCTTGTACAAGCTCTATCCGGGTATTGTTTCTGACTCTTCGTTCGTTTTCTTTTCGTTGACTTTCGAGCTTAGCTCTTGCGCTGTCCAAGTCCCCTTGAACTCTTTCAATGCGTGCGTTAAGCTGTTCTTCGTCCACAAGATTTGAGGGTAGCGACTGGTCAATACTTCTGTATAAGTCGTTCCAATCTCGTTCAATTTGTTGCTTACTTTGGAAAAGTCTGTTATTTTCCTTAATTTCATTTATCTGGTTCTCCAGGTGGTCAATCTGACTCTTGGCATCCTCGCCCAGCCCTCTTGCTGCGTCGAGTAATCCATCCTTAAATGATGAATCTATTGCCTGTTCACAAGTGGGACAAATATCCCCTAATTTCTCTAGCTTTGCTATATCTTTCTTCGACCCCGCTGAGATTTGATTTAAACTGCCAACTTTACTCTGTATATCATCGTAGGATTCAAGCCCTGCTATAGATATATTTTGTGCTTCAGTTAAATCTATGGATCGTAACATAGTTTTTAAACTATTATTTTTAGATATTTTTTTATTTTTTTCGGAAATATTAGAAACTTCATCCATAAGATGCTGGAGTTGTTTCTCATCATCTTCCATTAAAATATCTTCATTTAGCATTGGAAGTACGGTAGCATCTCCCAAATTATTATCTAGCAACCACTTCTCAATAGTACGAATATAGGTTTCAACTTCGGTAACTTCCAAAGTTATATCTTTAGAAGCTGACTTAAAGACTTCGAACAGCTCTACATACCTCTCAAGCTGGAGAAGTTCTATTAGAAACTTCTTGCGATTTGTGTCCGTAGCAGTAAGAAACGCTAGACTAGCATTTGTGTTCTGGTAAACTAACTGAGTAAATGTTTTAAAGTCAGTACCAACTATCTCTTGTATACTTTTATAAGTATTAGTTGCGGTATGACTAGATATATCTTCTCCATTCTTCTCTAGCTTTACTTTTACGTTGGATCGTCTATTTATGGTAATAGTATAATCATCTTCGTCTTTAGTAAAGTTAAGGCATATGTCATATCCATTGTTAATATACCTATTAGGAATGTCTGCTTTCTTTATTCCTTTAGAGTTTTTATTAAACAATGCTTCTTCAATAATAAGAGGTATGGAAGACTTACCCATTCCGTTAGTACCAATAATTTGAGTAACTGTATTATCATCTAACGATATTTCATTGTCAGGGCCGTAGCTAAAACAATTACTCCATTGTAACTTTTTGAGCGTAATCATTGAATGTACCTAATATAGTTGGTATTTTTACTGGCTCTATCTCAAGAACGTACTGTAAATATTCAGCCAGCTCGTCTTGAATATCCATCTCTTTGTCTAAAACTAAAGTTGCTTCTGCACTTCGTCTAACTACTTTCTTATCTAACAGCTCGGAGTTTTTAACATCAGCCAAGTCTTGCATATCACCTTCTATCTCGTAGATAGTGTGGTCATAATCTGTTGCAATCATATCAGCTTCCGATGATACTGTTTTTCTGATTAGCTGAGGGAGATCAAATGGCTCCCAGATCCAAGACCAGTCATCTTCATTGATAAGTATGTATCCTGTATTTACTTTATTCCTATGAAATGATGTTGTCATAGGACTGCCAGGATATACAATATTTCGTTGAGTGTTACTATGTGCGTGAAGGTCTCCAGCAAAGACTACGGGGAAATCTTCAAATAAGTCTAAGTCAACTTCTGGTTTTACATGTGGAGGAATCTCACCTCGTACATGGGTAAATAGTGGATACTGTTTAGGGAAATGATCGAGTATATTCTTTTTATGCAACTCTGCATAGGGTAGAATACTAAATCCCATTTCCTTGTCTACATAAGAAATATCTACAATTTGTACTAGAGGGTTAATATCCCTACTTACTTGCTTTAGCTGTGTAAAGAATGTTCTATTCTTCTTAGTTGCTTCATGGTTCCCATCATATATTATTGTTGGGATACGTACTTGTCTAATAAAAGTAAAGTATAACTCAAGTTCTTCCATATTAGGTAAGCGATCAAAAAGATCGCCCCCAATGATGTGCATATTACATAACTGTTCTATGTTATGAACTTGTTCGAAGAACATTTTATATCTTTCCAGCGACCAAGAAACTGGGACATTCTTTTGTCCCAGCTTAATGTGCCAATCAGCAGTAAATAATATCATCCTATGCTTTCCTTCGGAGAGGGTACTGTATTTCATAAGTATCTACATCTGCGTATACAAGCTCTATTGTTAGCTGTGAGGCTTTCTCAAACTCTTTCTGCGCAGCTTTTAATACTCTATTAACTTTACTTCCATTGGCCCTTCTAGAAAGGCATTTGACATCTACATACCGTGTTTCTCCTGTTTCAAGATGTACAGCAACCAAGTCTACAAGACCTTGACTTGTATCTTCCGTAAACACTTGGTATCCTCTCTTTATCAAATCGGCGTGTACTAGCAAAGAAGCAACTACCCCTCGGCCATGCTTTTCATAGCTCATCCTACGTTGAACTCAGCTTCTAGTGCAGCTTCGTCAACATTGTCAGGCTTTGCGGCCCCGTCGCGGATTCGATCAAGAAGCTCTTTCTGAGCATCGGGAGTAGGTCGTGGCATTACGTCATCCATAGAGCGTAGATCAGCAATCAAAGAAAGCTCATCTTCTGATAAAGGACGAGACTTGCACTTTAGTGGCTGAAGTTGGTATTCAACATTCCACTTTTGGCTGCCTGTCTTTACACGCTTAAATTGAACGTCCCAACCTGCTTCTACATCAGTAGGGTTTCCTAGGCCATCTTTAGAAGCGCCGATGATCTGCTCAAACAGCTTCTTCTTCATGTTTACTACTTTTAACTCTCCATTGTGGATGCACTGCATTGCGTAGCTCCAGCCACACTTTAAGTCAGGGTAGTATTCTTTTACCCAGTCCTTCTCAAGATTGTTAAATCGTTCTGCGTTTCGATCAAAAGACAAACACTCGAAAGGAATGTTCTTGTCGTTTTCGCCTTTAATCCAGTATACGTACCTAGCTAGAATATCTCCTACTAAGCGGAAGTTCTGCTCTCCATCTACAAACTGATAGCTTACCAGTCGATCTTTTTGTGCAGAACCTTTTGAATCATTAAAATTAAGTGCCATGTTAGTGTATCTCCGTTGTTTTTGGGCTTCCTTCGTACAGAAAGTGAACATCGTCACCGTCTATAGAAAGTAGACTATTGCTGTCTATGTATTGTAAAATTTCATCTGGTGTATGTAAAACATCTAAAGTGATCTTCCCATACGCGTGGTAATCGGCCAGAGGCCGTAGTGCTGCCATTGCTACATACACAGCTACATCTCTATAACTATGTTTATAGCCATTATAGAGCAGCAATTCTGGGTGTACCAGAAAAGACTGCCCTTTAAAGTTTAGTTGTGAATATTGATATATAGGATCGTATTTGTTCCTTGGAATTTTGTTTTCGAGCATTACTTTTAAGACTCGGGTGATTTCCACCGGATCGCCTTGCGTTGTAATGAATATTTTTTTCCAATCGTAAAGTAACATATATTATACTAAAAAATGAGGTTAATGTCAAGAACTATTTTTTATAGCTGTCTTATGTGGTAGCCTTCCTTCATGTAGTATCCTATTCTGTTGGAAGCTTGGCGCTCTGCTGTGTTTCCCTTTAGGTGAATATCTACAATTTTGGGGTCTCTTTTTCCTTCTTCGAGTCTGATGACTCGACCGATAAGTTGTGTGAGTAAAGGCTCGTTGTTAATAGGAGTACCAAGTATGAGGCAACTAAGCGAATTAACTGATATGCCTTCACTGAATATCGACTGAGTGCCGAATAACACTTTTTTCTTTCCGTACAAGATTTCATCTATTAGTTCCCTCCTTTCCTCATGGGGTACCTCACCCGTAACACAAACTGCTTTTTCACCAACCAATTCGGCGCAGGATCGTAAAAAATGTACTCGATCACTTACTACCAGGACTTTATGTCCCGCCTCGGCATAAGAAGCTGCTAGTATTGATACGAGTTCTCTATATTGCTGGTTATTTCCTAGGGCGGTTACTTTATTTGCCCAAGGTGTACGAGTTCCATCAGGAAAACGAATATCTGTTCGCACAATATCAATACTGGGAACCATATAGTTTTCTTTTGGTGGCTTAAACACCTTGTTTCCAAAGTAATCCCTAAATACAACATGCTTTCCATCCTTTCTTTCTATAGTGCCAGACAAACCAATCTTATATCTTGCATAGTTTGTGTCCAAAATTCTGGAAAAGGTTGGGCTAGATACGTGGTGCATCTCATCTAGCATAATAGTACCGAATTCTTTAGCAATATTAGGCACTCGCCGGTATAAACTCTGAATATTCCCTATAACAATAGGAGGTTCTATGTTAAACTGGCCGCTGCCTATGATTCCAGGCTCAAATCCGTATACTTTCCTTACTTCTTCTACCCATTGAGTTCTTAGAGCCGTAGTATGGACTACTACAAGTGTTTTTTGCCCTAATTTCCCCGCTATGGCCAACCCCGTAAAGGTTTTACCCCAAGAAGTCCATGCATTGATAATAGAATTATCTTCTAACTCATCATACACCTTCTTCTGAGACTCCCTAAGCTCGAATTTAAACTCAGGAAGCTCTACGGGCTTGACTATTCGCCTATCGACTATTTCATAGCCTTCAGGAATTAAATCTACCCTTCCTACTGGTATAGTTACTAGGTCAGAGCGTACTCTAGCCATGTTTTTTATAATAATAGGAGGATCTTGTGGATTAGGGGCAGGAACTTTATATGTAAGCTCTTTAGACAAGAATTCTTTGTATTCTTGTGTTACCTCTAGGTAGATTTTATTGCTTATTACAGCTTTCATTCACATTCCTAAGTCTTCTTTAGCCATTATATACTGTTTTACGAAACCGCTTCGTACAATATCATTAACGGTGAAGTCAATCATATCGAACTCATCCATCTGACTAAGGATTCGCATAAACTCGGGTAGTCCTGACTTTTCTCTACTTTTCTCTGAGAAGTCAGTTTGTTTAAAGTCTCCACAAAATACAACTCTGCACCCTTCACCAATTCTGGTAATGATAGAGTCTAATTCATGGAATGACATGTTCTGGCATTCGTCGATAATGATAGTAGCATTTCTAAGAGTAACCCCTCGAATAAAGGAAGTAGTCATAAAATGAACTGTACCTTCACGCTTTTTAATTTCATATGCATATCCTCTTCCGAATAGCTCATTACAAATGTTCTTGTAAGGCTCTTCATATACAGCAGCTTTTTCTTTCTCACTGCCTGGGAGGAATCCCATATCTCTAGTAGACACCGAACTTCGTATAATCACTATCTGATTATATAGACCTTGGGAAATATCATCAAAGGCTAAATACAGAGAAATATAAGTTTTACCTGTACCAGCAACTCCGTGCATTACTAAGTGTCTATCACTATGAAACGCTATCTGTTGGTTCTGGGTAAGCGGTTCTATCTTATTTAACACTAAGTTCTTATCTACTTGCCTATTTATCTTTGATCTAGCCATTTAAGTCCTTAAACTTTTCTACGTCTGTCTCTTTGGTATTCCTCAGAGTATTCGTAGAGCATCCACGGAAGATTCCGTAAGTGTAATAGCCCTGCCCACTTCATTTCTGCGGGTGGAGGGCGCGGCGTGGTGAAAGGTTGTTTAACACCCTGCAGCCACAGTAAACAAGCATGATCTTTGAGATCGACTTGTTTTATCTTTAAGTACTTTAAGGTACAGTACTTAGTCTTTTCGTATATAAATGGTCTTCCAGAAGAATCTATGTATATCCTAGTAGTCTGCTTTAAAAGACCTCTATGATTACTAATCATTTTATTCAATGGCATAAGATTCTCGTGCGGTGTCTGTAGCCTTCTAGCACCCAGAGTAAGTCCAGGCTGGTTTTTATCGTCTAATAGTTCACCGTCTAAAAACAAAAGCCCGTCTGCTCTATGCCAGTTACTAGAAGGAAGCTTGAAGATCGGAAACTTTATCTGTGAAATCTGACGATAAGTTACTATCAATTGGCTCTCCATTAACCATAAGCGAGATGTTACTAGCCCCGTTATCTTTAAGAAAGTCTACGTACTCCCAAGGGTTTCCGTAGTTAATCTCTTCCGATCGCACGACGCCGTCTTTACTAGTCCAAGTAAGCAAGGGCTTGCTCTCCATATATTTTTTCGAATTTTCCATCTGAGTAATCTTCATGTGTAATTTCAAAGTCACACCCAATAGGGGTTCCTGGTATGCTCATACCTCTATCCATTTGTACATAGTATGCTAACTTCTCTTTGTACTCATCTACTTCTTCATCTGGCACTTCTGCCAGTATAGAGTCATGTACTAATGCAAATATACGAGACTTCATATTATGGGCTTTGATATGTTGGTGCATATCAATTGCACCTAATAAGTTAATATCACTAGCAGTAGACTGCACCAAAAAGTTAAGACCAGACCTAATGCTATGAGACTTGATGCCTTTATCTTCGGAATTGACATTGGGTAATCTTCTCTTACGTCCAAAAAAACTGTAGTCAAACCCATTTTGCTCAATAAACTTGTGCCTTTGATCAATCCAATCTTTCAGCGTTGGAAACGCTTTGAAGTAATCACTAATGGTTTCTACAGCATCTTGCATGGAAAAATATTTTCCGGTTTCTTTAGTTACTCCCTCAGAGAGAGCTACAGGGCCTTGTCCATACAAGATACCAAAACTTACTGCCTTGGCTGCCTGTCGTTTGTCTGGGTATATATTTTTTACTTCTGAGACTTCGCAAGGCAAACCAAATACCCTATGACATACCGTACTGTGGAAGTCTCCACCAGATTTAAACACTTCCATCAGTGCTTTATCTTGTGACAAAACTGCTGCAACATACATCTCTGCTGTAGTTAAGTCCATTGCGACAATCTTATGGCCCGGGGCAGCTTTAATACAGCCCTTTACTGCTGGATTGTCGCGAGGTAACTGCTGCATATTTAGCTTTCCACTAGATGATAAACGACCACTAGTAGTGCTATGCAAGTTAAAACCAGTGCGAAGTCGGCGATCACCATCCAGTTGGGGGATGATTTTATCCAAATACGTATTCTTGATTTTACTTTTTTGTCTAATATTGAGAATAAGTTCTGGAACATCCGACTGCCCCGCCAATTCTTTAAGTACTTCTGCATCTGTAGAGTCTGCTCCTGTGCCAGTTTTCTTGCCCGTGGGATTAAGACCTAAGAAGTCAAATAGTAACTTACGTAATTGAAGGGTACTATTTGGATTGAACTCCTTGCCTTGAATTTCCTCAAATTTAGATACTTTAGGGTTTTGGTATAGCTTAGAGATAGCAGCATCAATATCATCCTGCATAATCTGTTGTGCTACATATAACCTATCCTTATCGAACGGTACACCATTATCCTGCACATCAATAAGAAACCTAGTACCTGGGATTAGCAACTCGTTATACACCCGCTCCAGCTTTTTATTCTGTTTAATTTTTACAAACTTCTCAAACAGAGTAAATGTAGCTAGTGCATCCATTGCTGCATACGTTTTCATAACATCAAATGGAATAGATCCCCACTGAAAGTCTTTCTTTAGAACTCCTGTTTCTTTGCGATAGTTGTCCATCCACTCATACATTGGCTTCTCATAGTCGCCCCAAGGGGTGTACTTTAGAGTTAGCTGTTTTAGTCCATGAGTTCCAGGGTTCTCATCAATTAAGTAATGAAGTAGCATAGTATCTTCAAAATTAGGAAACTCGAAGTTAAAATGATACTCAAAGAAAGCAACGTCAAACTTAGCGTTATGAAATATTACTGATTTTTTATCAAATAACTCTTGTAGCAAACGCTCTGTCTCACTACTAAAGCAATCGGTATCAATATAAGCGCCACGGACACCATCGTAACATAAAGAAATACCAAGCATATACCCGTCTCGCGGATATAAGCCGGTAGTCTCTGAGTCAAGTGCAATATATGACTTGGGATGCTTAATAGCTTCTCTAATAAACTCATTAGCCTTTCCTGTATCTTGAATACCAAATGCTATACTCTCGTCGATAATTACATCTTCGATTTCACCATTGATATACCCAAGTATACCCTTCTTGGAATCTTCCCAAGTTCGTCTAGCTTCTGGTTTAAAAGCAAGCATTGCAGGGTTAATTACAGGCAAAAACTTACCTTCTACTTTCTTACCAGAATACTCTGTAACTGAGTTAAGTTTAGTAAAATACTTTAGTGCATCAGAGCCTACTAGAATAATCCACTCGTAAGCATCTGGGTTAAAGTCTATATCTACATCTCGTTTAAGAACCTTTTTAATTGTAGGATCTGAACAGAGCTGGTACTGGTCAAATTGAAATGCTCCATCAAATTCTTTTACAAAGTTAGTTCTACTAGGTTTCGTCTCTATTAATGCGACGTTAGGCATATAATTTCCTCTTCAGTTTCTCGATTTGAGGTATTGTAAGTGCTCCAGGGTCTGTTCCCTTTAAGTGAACATTTCTGGATATGAGATCAACTTTCTCGCACAGTTCTTTTACTTTCTCAGAAGCTTTCTGTCCTGCTTCGTCACCGTCAAAGAATACATCTATTCTAGTGACTCCCTGCATACTAAGCATCTGTAGTTTTTCTACATTTATATTGTTTGTTCCAAAACAACATACTGCATTTGTAAGTCCTTTATCATGCAGATTTATCATATCGTATATACCCTCTACCAGAATAACACTACTCTGTATAGGTGTTACGATAGGAAACAGAGGCATCTTAGCCTTAGACGGAGTAATCATATACTTAGGTACTCCACCCGACATATGCCTACCATTAAAGGCTACAATCTTACCGGATATGTCCCTTATAGGAAATACTACACGGCCTATGTGATCCTTTTCATGGTGCTGGAATGTTGAAAACTTTCTATAAGTCTCAGGCTTTATGTCCCTCCAGTTACCGATATAAGGCATATATCCTGGAGGCATCTGTAGCCCAACGCTAGAAGCGGTTTTCTCTAGTATCTTTCTTTTGAGGTTTTCCCTCTTTAATTGTAGAGAACTTGTTTCCTCACCATAAAAGTTAAAAACGTTTCCTTTAAAACCACAAGAAAAGCAGTTGAATACACCAGTTATCTGGTCTATCCTCATGCTAGGATTTTTATCTGCATGCTCCTCATTAAGGCAACTTACTATAAGATCCTTGCCTTTGGGCATAAAGTAAACATCTTTACTGGTTAAAAGTTCTTCTACGTTCATTCCTGCTCGTCTTCCAATATTTCTACTTTATCGGCTAGACCATCTAGCTGGCGGTCTAGGTCATCATATACTTCCTGCATATTTGTAGTAAACCTATATGCATAATACTTGGATAAAGTAGCCATGTGGGTTTGTGCCTTAGAGTAGTCTTGTATAAACATATTCTGCTGTACTTTGTTAAACAGCTCTTTAATCTCATCCACTAGTTATATCCTCTACCATTTGAGTCTTTTCATTCGTTGGAATGTTATTACTACTTCTGTATACACAGCTAATAGTTGCATTTAGAGTTAATAGTTTCTTGTCAGGTTCAGACATAAGTAACCAAGATTCCGGCCCTCCAAAGCTACAACGAAGGGGTAAGCCCCCGAAAGGGCAGGTAAAAAAGTATTCCATAATGTTAAAACTTTTGTCATAGACTTCATACTCAAATACCGCTAGAGTCATCTTCGCATCCTACTTATATCTACCATTTCTTGTTCGTTTATGACTGGGACTGCGTTTGATTTGTGCATTGTGGCAATACCTTTAATGAGGTTTCCTGTATACCGTGGAGCGTCCACTCTAGCGGCAACTCCATTTGAATCGGGGGCCGATAAGTATTCAGTAGTTTCTCGCCTGTAAGTTGTTGGTGTAGAACAAATAGGTCTAGATTCTCTAATATCTTGGTTATTGACATGCGAACGCCTAGACGATACAGCGCCTGTTTTAGTTCCAAGACGCTTTTTCTTTCGTCCGCTGTAAGTGTATCCCAGTGATCCATTAATTACTCCCATAATAAAAAACTCCCACGATTATTTCAAGACATATTATATCAGAAACAACAGTGAGAGTCAAGAGTTATTTTTACTTAGAGGTCGTCAATACTTTCGCCAGTCTTATGTGCAGAATCCTCTCTTTGATCCGGAGTCATTGCAGACTCTGGGCCCATCTTTAAGGTCTCCCAATTCATGGTAGACGTAAAGTCAATAGGGCTATCATTTCGTATCTTTACGCACTTAAAGGTAACACAATTATCTTCGTGATCCCAAGGCTCTAGTGCAAAGGCAGCATCAGCAGCATCAAGAATACCTTTAGCGAAGCGAGCCTCACCACTTGCATCAGTCTGATAAGGACTGAATACAGGTACTTTGTATTCTTGTGCCATTGATTTTAACGCCTTACTTACCTCTATCTGTTCTGTCCAGTCATACTGGCCCGCGCGTGAAGGGCCATTCGAACGCTTGACTTGGTTTATATAATCAACGATTATAACACCTATGTCCATCTTGGTTTTGATCTTAGTTTCCAACTCTGCCCGTATCTTACCAATAGTAAGAGAAGGATCATAAACTACGTCAAGCTGAGTTTCGGGGACTAGCTCGCAAGTAGTAGTAAGTTGCTTGTGAAACGAATCAAAATCTCGATGTTCTCTGTATTCTTGAAGGAGTTCTTGGCCACGATTAAAGCGACCTGCCCACCATCCAGCTACACGTTCCCACTCCGCAATGTTTAAGTTGCGTTTACGCAATCGCGCTTGCGGTATTCCTGTACTAATAGAACATAGACGTTGAAGAATTGCTCGGGAGTCCATCTCAATAGTGAAATAGATTGCTGACTTGCCACTATCATAGACACTATTGGCGATATTCGCACAGGTTAGTGACTTACCGGAGCCTCTCTTACCACCTACGAGAATCAGATCAATCGGGGAGAAAGTTATCTGAGAATCATAGTCAGCATTAAGGCCCAAGGCTAGATAGCGCCCGAGGTCTTCTTCATCCTCGAAAAGAGTAATGCGTTGCATACTCTCACGAGGCTCTTCAAGTTCAACCTCTTCTTTTACCTTTACTATAATTTCTTCTAAGTGTTGTACTGATTCCTCAGCACTCTCAAAAGATATAGATTCATCTACGTACTCCTCAAGATGTTGTAATACTCGTCGCTGAGTAAACTCGTCCTTTAGATACTGAAGAAGAAGATAAGGCTCAGCATCTACATCGAGGCTTTCTATCGCATAGATTTTCTCTAGCGTAGTTGAGTCTCGGGTAGATAGCTTGAGTTCTTCGAGGTCGGGGAGCTTATGGAAAGTCTCGCAATGTTTATCAATAGCTTTAAATAAAGAATGATATTCAGAGGGCAAGTAGTGCTTACGCAAGTAACTCCAGGTCTCAAAGTCCTGAAGCATAAGTACTTGCTTGATTAGCGCACTTGCAACGTTCAATTAGCTCTCCCCGACGAACATGAAAAAAACAACCGCAACGACCCCGCTACGGTTGCTTACAAACAAACCCTACTGAATATTACTCAGCAGCTTTTGCCTTCTTGAGACCATCGTAGTCGGCGGCAACCAACTGTCGACGGGTCAACATAGTTTTAACTCCACGAGCAGTTTTTACAGGGTCACAAGCCGCTGCGATCTGCTCGACAGTCATGGTAGAAATGTCACCAAGCTCAGCAAAGGGATCTGCCTTTGAGGTGCCCTTGACATTAGCTTGCTTAGGCATAGCGTCGATAACACCAGCACGAGTCATGCTGAGAGTCTTACCACGAATGCTAGGAACGCTTCGGCCCAACTGCTCTGCAATGTCTTCCATAGACGCGCCGCTAACTACGAGAGAAGCAATCTGAGTCTCTTCATCGTCAGAGTAAGTCTTAGTAGTCTCAGCTTTAGGGGCTGGTTGTACGTGAGCAGTCAGTTGCATAGACAGGATCTTGCCCTGAATAGACTTGGCAGAGAAAGCTCCGCCTTCGAAGTGCTCTGCAATCTGTGCATAGGTGTAGTCGCCGCTATTGTTCTCTACAAAAGTTTGCAGAGTAGCTTCTTGCTCAGGCGTAAAGGCTTTAGCCTTGTTTCGCTCAGATGCAAGTTCTACAACATAATCCATTTTACGCAGCTTGCTAGAGATAGAACGAGGAGTTGTCTCCAAGCGCTCAGCAGCTTCTGCTACAGTTTCTTGTGTGATAGGTGATTCATTGCCTACAAAAGATCGAAGATCCTCTGTACGCTCGTCAGTCCACTTAGGTAGTGCCATATTAATGTTCTCCGATAAAAGTTTTAAGGTTAGTTATTATTTGCAAGCCGTTATCTCTGGCTTGCTTAGTTTTTGCAGACTCTATACCACTCTCATTAACAAGGATAGTTACATCCTTAGTTAAGGAAGACTTAACGGTATATCCCAGTCCGCTCAATAGTGTAGCAGCCTCTGCCTTATTCTTAAAAGAACTTAGCTTACCAGAAATACAAACTGTACCCCGGGCAGTAGAAGGTTTACTAGACTTCTCGAACGCATAACTGAAGGGCAACGCCCCGTCATAAAAACCATAATACTCTCTCTTTATCCAATCTAACAAGTTTTCTGTAGCCTTCGGCCCAAGTCCTGCTCGCTCGCAACT
>OCVR010001334.1_pt1 | contig 19870 bp, 29 predicted proteins | sample 1539091 | NCBI WGS metagenome assembly OCVR01 (sample SAMEA3355530, study PRJEB22509) | marine metagenome | biome: marine; feature: coastal ocean; material: water | place: USA | collected 2010-08-07 | depth 16 m | reverse complement strand
CCGAACATCGTTGCAGGAGAGGGCGGAATCCTACGCTAAGAGCCGGCAGGGGAGGGCGCGGAAAGTCCGCTAAACAACGCCAAGGCCGAACAGGCGGCGACCCTGTATATTTGTATACGCCTATACATTCGCGCCCTTGTGGCGCGTCGGCGCTATCGCTTTAATTCAGGACTGGTTTATCGTCGGCCGATGGATCAGCGTGAAAAAGGCCCTCCATCGGATTGTCGCGAACATATTCGCCGCCTTCGGCAAATGCTCGGAGCGGATCGTTGCCCTTCATGCGGCCAGCGGTGATTTCGCGTTCGGTCACGCGCAAAAGCACGGCCTTGTCGATCTGCCCGTCAACCAAACTCTCCTGGCGGAGCATGAGATGGTAAGTCGAAAGGTTATCGGCCAGAAAGCCGATGATCTGAGAGCCTGGAACTTGTGCCTTGGCCAACCCTTCGGCGGCGATGTTGGTCAACGCGATGTGCATACTTATCAGGCGGACGCGGTTAAATTCGTCGCGCTCGACAGCGTGCAGTTCTATCAGCTCATCGACCAATGCTTGTAGGTCACAGTCTGGCTCGCCGATGCTCTTCATGAAACGATCGGCAAATTCCTCAAATCGTTCATTTGGCATGGTCGAAATACCTTGTGTTTGAGAGCGTTTAAACGCTCTACACCTTGTCGAACTTCCCCGCGAACTCACGATCGGCGAAATATTTGAGCTTGGCGGCGACGATCGGCCGTTGCCCCGCGAGGAACAGCAATTGCAAATCCTCGCGTAGCGTGCGGACCTCATCGGGCGTGAGCAGGGGGCGGCCGACATGCTGCGATCCGAACGATATGCCGGTTTCGTCGCTGTCGATCGCGCGGCTCATGGTCTCGAACACGACCGTTTCCTGGCCGAGCAGGTCGGAGACGAGCTTGGCGCTGTCGTGATCGTTGACGCCGAACACTTGCAGCACGCCGGCGTTCGACAGGAAGGTGCCGGCGCGGCGATCGTAGAGCGCGCGGAGCTGGTGAACGTCTTGCAGGATCGGCCAGAGCTGGATGCCGTAGCCCGCCATCAGCCCCATCGCGCGCTCGACGGGTTCGAGACGGCCGAGCGCGGCAAATTCATCGAGCAGGAACAGCACCGGGCGGGCAGGGGAGGCCGGGGCGCGCGCGAGATCGGTCAGACCTTGCGCCAGCATCAGGCGCAGCCAGCGGGCATAGGTGGCGAGCCGATCGGGCGGCAGCACCAGATAGACGGTCGTGGGCCGCGCCTTCACATCGGCGAAGGTGAAATCCGAGCGCCCCAGCACGGCCGACATGCGCGGGCTATCGAGAAAATGGGTATGGCGCTGCGCGGCCGATAGCACGCCGGCAGCTTCGCGATCGGACTTGCCGAGGTGGCGGTTTGCGGCGCGGGCGGCGAGGCCGCCTTGCGCCTGCATCGCTTCGAGCTGGGCGGCGAAGGCTTGCGGGGCGAGGGTGAGCCGGTCGCGCAGCGTGGCAAGGGTCCGTGTGCCCGCCGGCTCGCTGGTGACGATATGCAGGATCAGGCCGGCGATCAACGCCTTGGCTTCCTCGTTCCAATGCGCCTCGCCAGCTTCGCCGGGGGCGTCATAGACCAGCGCGTCGGCCAGCGTCATGCAGTCGTCGGCGAGATCGAGGCCGGCAGGGTCGATACGATCCAATGGATTGAACGCGGCCCCGACCATGCGGGTGACGCCGAAGGGATCGAGGACATGGACCGGGCCGAACCTGGCGCGATAGTGGGCGGTGATACGGGCGTTCTCGCCCTTGGGGTCGATACAGACGACCGGGCCGGGATAGTCGAGCAGATTGGGGATGATGGTGCCCACGCCCTTGCCGGTGCGTGTCGGCGCGATCGTCAGGAGATGGGCGGGGCCGGCATAGCGCAGCGGCTTGCCCGATTTGCGGTCGCGGCCGATCAGCAGGCCGTCGCCATTTTGGGCGAGGGGGCGCGTCTCGCGATCGGTGGCGAAGCGGGCCGAGCCGTGGGTGTCGTCGCCGGCAGGGCCGCCATAACGCAGGATCAGCGGTTGGAAGAGGGCGCGCAGCGTGACGAGAATGATGACGAGGAACGTCAGCATCATGCCGAGCTGGTAGAGATTGGAATCGCGGGCCAGGCCGAGCAGCGAACGCAGGACGAATTGCATCCCGCCGGCCAGGACGATGCCGACGATCAGGAACAGGATCGCGGTGCGAAACAGATGGCGGATGAGCGCGAGCGGGCTGAGGGTCAGCGCCGTGATCGCCCATATCGGTTGCTCGCGCGCTAGACGGGCGAGGTTGCGGAGCGCGCGGCCGAGCTGGCGGAACCATTCCATCGTCAGGATTCCCTCCCATTGTCATTTTCGAGATGTTCGGCGCAGATCGCGGCGGCGATCGTGTGGAAATGCCTCACGCGCTCGACGAGCCAGGCCAGTTCGTCGGGAGTGATTTCATAGGCGTGAGAATAGCGGGCCTCGACATAGGCGCGCTGCAACTGCGCGAAATGGCGACGGGCGGCGCGGGTATCGCGCGGCCATGCTTCGATCAGCCGGGGATCGAGATTTTCGGCGAGCGAGCGTAGGATGCCGAGCCGGTGCGATTTGGGCGCGTAGAGCGTCAGGACGAGCAGCACGGCATTGTAAGCCCGCTCGACGGCCTGGTGGAGCATGAACGCGGCATCGCGCGGCACGCCGTCGGCAATGCTGTCCTGGGCGAGCTTGAGCGCGTGTGCGGCGAGCGGGAACCAATGGTCGCGATGGCGCAGGGCTTCGGCGTGGCGTTCCTGCGCGTCGAGCTGGCGCGGCACGGCGAGGCCCTGTCCCGGCGCTTCATAGAGGGCGATGCCGTCGCGGGCTATGTCGGCGAAGAAGGGACGACCGCGCGCGAGCTGGTCGTTCACGTCCATCAGCGAATGGACGATGAAATTGACGGGGGTGGAGAGGTGGCGGGTGACGGTCAGCTCGCGCACGAGATGATCGTCGGCGACCGCCCACCATGTTTGCAGATCGGTGAAGGTGTCGGAGTTCACGACGACGAGCAGATCATAGTCGGAGATATAGCCGCTGGCGCGATCCTCGACCCAATCGCCGCGCGCGTAGGAGCCGAACAGGATCAGCTTGAGGATGCGGCCGCCCTTGCGCTTGTCGGAGAGCTTGGTTTTGACGGCATCCTCAAATTCATCGAACAGGACGCGGGCGACCCGTTCCAGCTCGCGGCGCTTGGCGGCGGGGAGATGATCGAGATCGGCCCGCATCGTCATCCGATCGTCGCCGGCGTGATCGCCAGCGCCGGGTCCGCGTCGGGATGATCGAGCAGCTTGAGGACGATCGCGGTGGCGAGGGGAGGGGGCACGGCTTCCTCGCGCAGCATGTCGAACAGGGCGCGTTCGTCGGCGTCGAGGTCCATGCCTTCGATCGCGAGATTGGCGCGTGCTTCGGCATCGCCTTCGCGCCACATGGCGGCGTCGGCAGGGGTGCCGCGCACATAATCCAGCGCGCGGACCTGTGCGCGGATCGCCGCGATGTCGAGGGCGCGCGTCACGGTTCCTGTCCTTCGCTTGCCGGCAGCGCGATATGGGTGATGCCCGGAGCGGCGGCGATTTCGTCCACCAGGCTATCGACGGTTTCCATGCGGTGACTGGGCCAGTCGCGCGAGATGGTGACATAGCCGGCATCGGTCTGGACATTGATGGTCGCGGTGGCGGGAAGCAGATCGAGCAGCGAGGCGAGCTTGTCCTGAATGTCGGGGGTGATGCGGTCGATTCCCGGTCCCACCATCAGGAGCTGCCAGGAGAGGCGCGACGTGTCAGTCATGGGCGTTTCCTTCCGCGTTGTCCTGTCCTTCGGCTTCCGCGTCGAAGGCCCGTTTGCCGCGCCGCCTCCAGAGCGCGAGAGCGTTGCCATCATCGCGCGCGCGAGCGGCCAAATCGAGCATCGCGCCATAGAGCGTTGCGCGATCGTCGTCGGTCAGTTCGACGAGGCCGGCCTTCTGGACGAGGCCGCCCAGCTCTATGAGATGGCGGGTGCGTTCGCGGCGCTGCACGACCCATCCCCTCGTATCGGTGCGGCGCGCGGCGGCTTCAACCCTATGCCTCGCCTGCGCCAGTCGGGTTTCCGCCTTCGCCGTTGCCGCCAGAGCGTCGCCCAGCCTTGCGCCCGCGTCCTTGAAAGAAGGCCGCGCCCCGCGAGCGCCACGCCTCCCTTTCCTCCGCGTCAGCCGATTCCACGGCGGCGAGCAGCGCACCGGCGAGCGTGTCGAGATCGAGCGCATCGGCCCCGGTCCCCGTCACCAGTAGCCCAAGTTGCTCGACCTTCTTCGCCTTGATAGACTTGGCCTTGTCGCTCAGTGCCCGCAATTCGGCGTCATAGTCGCGCGTCTTCCGCATCATTCTCTCCCTCGCGCCCGTCGAACAGAAGCCGCACAGTAGCACGATCGCGCTGGCAGGACAGCGGTTCCGAACAGAAATGCGGCGAAGTCAATCACGCGAACGGCAGTGAGTGGTGAGTGCGCGCTTATAGGTCGTTGCCGACCTGCGCTAAGAAAGGTAAGTTTCGTGTCGTCATGGCGATCTATCATTTCTCCGCGAAAGTCATCGGCCGCTCCAGTGGATCGAGCGCCGTTGCCAGCGCGGCCTATCGCGCAGCGGAACGGCTGCACGATGACCGACTCGGGCGCGACCATGATTTCTCGAACAAGGCCGGTGTCGTCCATTCGGAAATCATGCTGCCCGAAGGTGCGCCGGAGCGTTTAAACGATCGCGCGACCTTGTGGAACGAGGTGGAGGCCGGCGAGAAGCGCAAGGACGCACAACTTGCCCGCGAAGTCGAGTTCTCGATTCCGCGCGAGCTGAACCAGCAGCAAGGCGTCCAGCTCGCGCGCGAGTTCGTCGAAAAGCAGTTCGTCGAACGCGGCATGGTGGCCGACCTCAATGTGCATTGGGACATGGGCAAGGACGGGCAACCCAAGCCGCACGCCCATGTCATGCTGTCGATGCGCGAAATCAGTCCGGACGGCTTCGGCAAGAAGGTTGTCGAGTGGAACAGCACGGCGCTCCTGAAGGAGTGGCGCGAGGCGTGGGCGGACCATGTGAACCAGCGGCTTGCCGAGCTGGATATTGACGCGCGGATCGACCATCGCACGTTGGCGGCGCAGGGCATCGACCTTGAGCCGCAACACAAGATCGGGCCGGCTGCATCGCGTATGCCCGAACAGGGGCTTGAGGCGGAACGGGTCGAAGATCATGCCCGGATCGCGCGCGAGAATGGCGAGAAGATCATTGCGCGGCCCGAGATCGCATTGGACGCGATCACGCGCCAGCAGGCGACGTTCACGCGGCGCGACCTCGCGCAGTTCGCGTTCCGCCACAGCGACGGCAAGGATCAGTTCGACCAGGTGATGAGCGCGGTGCGGACCTCGCCCGAGCTGGTGGCGCTGGGCAAGAACGGGCGCGGCGAGGACCGCTTTACCTCCCGCGACATGATCGACATCGAGCAGCGGTTGGAGCGCGCCGGCGATCGGCTTGCCGGCAAGGCGGGGCATGGTCTCCCGACGGCATCGCTTTCAAGGGGGGCTGATGCCGCCGGGAGTGAGGGCCTTAAGCTGGGGAGCCAGCAGGAAGCCGCGCTGGCGCATATAACCGGCGAGAAGGATATTGCCATCGTGGTCGGCTATGCCGGCACCGGCAAATCGGCCATGCTGGGAGTCGCCCGCGACGAATGGGAGCGCACCGGCTATCAGGTGCGCGGCGCGGCCCTGTCCGGCATCGCGGCCGAGGGCTTGGAGGGCGGCTCCGGCATTCAGTCGCGCACGATCGCGAGCATGGAATATCAGTGGGATCAGGGCCGCGAGCTACTAGGCCCGCGCGACGTGCTGGTGATCGACGAGGCCGGCATGATCGGCACGCGCCAGATGGAGCGCGTATTGTCCGAGGCCGAGAGGGCGGGCGCGAAGGTCGTTCTAGTCGGCGACGCGGAGCAGTTGCAGGCGATCGAGGCCGGCGCTGCGTTCCGGTCCCTTGCCGAGCGCCACGGCGCGGCCGAGATCAACGAGGTTCGCCGGCAGCATGAGGACTGGCAGAAGGACGCCACGCGGGCGCTGGCGACGGGCAGGACCGGCGAGGCGATCCATGCCTATGCCGATCACGGCATGGTCCACGCGGCCGAGACGCGCGAGGCGGCCCGCGCCGAGCTGATCGACACATGGGACGCACAGCGGCTTGCCGATCCCGACAAGACGCGGATCATCCTCACCCACACCAATGCCGAGGTCCGCGAGCTGAACCTGGCCGCGCGCGATCGTCTGCGCGACGCCGGCGAGCTGGGGCAGGACGTGCGGATTTCGGCCGAGCGGGGCGCGCGCGAGTTCGCGACCGGCGACCGCATCATGTTCCTCAAGAACGAGCGAGGGCTAGGCGTGAAGAACGGCACGCTGGGCAAGGTCGAGCGCGTGTCGCCCGACAGCATGGCCGTTCGCCTCGACGATGGCCGATCGGTCGCGTTCGACCTGAAAGATTATGCCCATGTCGATCATGGCTATGCCGCGACCATCCACAAATCGCAGGGCGTGACGGTCGATCAGGGGCATGTCCTCGCCACCCCCGGCATGGACCGCCATGCGGCCTATGTGGCGCTGTCGCGGCACCGTGAGGGCGTCCAGCTCCATTACGGCCGCGACGACTTCGCCGACGATCGGCGGCTTGTCCGCACGCTGTCGCGCGAGCGGACGAAGGATATGGCGTCGGATTATCCCATGTATCGGGACCGCGACGGCGAGGCGCAATCGTTCGCCGATCGGCGCGGCCTGTCGGGCGAGATCCGATTGCCGGATGCGCCCGAGCGCAAGGGCGTGGAGCTTCTAGGCCCGCGTGCTGGCACCATGCGCCAGATGGGCGAAGATCCACGCCCGCGCGAGATCGGCCCCCATGAAGCCAGCGGCCGCGGCGCAGGGGATGCGAAGGCCGCGGCCGAGCGACAGCCGCGGCGCGGCATGTTCGACGGCTTGAAGCTGTCGGCCGAGCCGGCGAAGGTGGCCGAGCCAGCGCAGGGCGCGAAGGAAAAGGCGGCCCCCAAGCGCGGCATGTTCGATGGGCTGAAACTGTCGTCGCGCACGCCGACGCCGGCGAAGGAAGCCCCGGCGCGTGCCGAGCAGGGCCATACCCATGATTTCCGGCGCGCGGTCGAGCGGGCCTCGCGTTCGGCCGAGGCGGTGTTGCAGGCCCGCGCGTCGGGCGGGCCGGTATTGGAGCATCAGAAGGTCGCGCTCGAGCGCGCGACCGAGGCGCTGGACCAGATCAGGGCGGGGGCCTCGCGCGATATGGCATCGGCGTTCCAGCGCGAACCCGGCTTGCTCCATGAGGCGGCGGCGGGGCGCAGCGGCCCGATGATGGATGCGATGGCGCATGAGGCCAAGGTGCGGGCCGATCCGAACTTGCGCGCCGATCGGTTCGTGGAACGCTGGCAACAGCTCTCCCAGGATCGCGACCGGCTTTATCGTGCCGGGGACATGACGGGCCGGGAGAAGGCGGGCAAGGAGATGGCGGGCATGGCGAAAAGCCTTGAGCGTGACCCCCAGGTGGAATCGATCCTGCGCGGCCGTGAGCGCGAGCTGGGGCTTGAGATGGGCATGGGGCGCGGGCGCGACCTTGGCCACCAGTTGACGCACGAACTTGGAATTGGCCGCGATCGTGGCCTTAGCCGGTAAGGAGAAACGATAATGGGCGAGGGTGATGGTCTGGACGACGCGGACGATCCGGCGCGGGCGTTCGAGAAGCTGCGCGGCGAAGTGTCGTTGCTGCGCCTTGCGGTCGAAGGACTGACCGCTGCGCGCGAGAATATCGAGATACCCGACTATCAGCCGACGCTCACCAAGACGCAGGAAATATTGGGCGTGCTGGCCCAGCAGGTCGCGGCGATGCGGAAAAGCCCCGCCTTGTCGATGGACCCGGCGCATATGGCGGGCGAGATCGCCAGCGCCGCCACGAATGCGCGGCGCGAGGATCAGCGCCTTATCACCGAGGCGCGCACGGCGCTGGACCAGGCCGCGCGCGAGATCGGCAATCGGCTCGCGTCGGCGCGGCGCGGCGACGAGCAAAATCGCTGGCTGTATGTCGTCGGCGCTTGCAGCGTGGTGCTAGGGCTGTTGCTCTATGCCTTCCTTGCCGGCCCGCTCGCGCGGGCGACCCCCGATAGCTGGCGCTGGCCCGAGCGCATGGCGACCCGCGTTCTGAATGAACCGGGACCGTGGGGGGCGGGGCAGCGGTTGATGCAGGCGGCCGATCCGGAGAGCTGGGCGCTGATCGTCGCGGCTTCGCCGCTGACGGATGCCAATCGCGAGACGGTGCAGAAATGCCGTGAGCAGGCGGCAAAGGCGGCAAAGCCGGTGCGCTGCACGATTGAGGTCAAAGCGGATAGCGGACAAAAATCATGAACCAGCCAGCTATTGCCGGGGCAGAGGAATGCCAGATGCTTGTCGGTCGAAATTGCCGCGAGCGCCGCGTGCAACTCGCAATGTCGCAGGTAGAATTATCGGAGCGATCGGGCGTTGCCGCGTCGTATCTGTCGCGCATAGAAAACGGACGCGGCAACCCCACGTTGGAACTGTTGGATTCGATAGCGGGCGCGCTGGGCTGTCATGTGGTGGACCTATTCCGCGAGTGACGATCGCGCCGCCCGGTCTGTTCAGCTATCGCGCGGAACATGCTCTGTCTGTAGTCGGGCAATATGGCCGCACTCGACGGTTTCGATCGCTGCCTGACAGTGGGTGGCGGCAATGTCCTGGCCGACCTTGTCAAACAATTTCATCGCCTTCTCGGCCAGCGCGAGGGCTTCCTGGGTCATCTCTTCGCGACGCTTGCTGTCTTTGATCGGCTTCACCGGACACTCCCCACATTCGACGGTCGATAGACGGAAGGGCGCGCGATCGGCGGCGCGCGCCGCCAGTCAAAGACGGGCTGGCTTTCCCGCGTCTTTTCAACCTGGCCCCGCACTTCGCGCACGAGCGCGATGATGAAGCGGGCATCTTCGACGGCGCGGTGCCGGCGAAAGGGCTGGCGATCGAGCTGGCGCAATGCCGCCTCGACATGCTCATAGGCCGCGCCCATCTCTTCGAGCAGGTCCGCGACATGACCGATGGCGCAGGGCGGCTGCTTGGCCGCCAGTGCCGAAAGCGTCATCAGCCACGGCGCGTCGAAATGGGAATCGGCGATGACGCGCGCGCCTCGCACATAGGGTTCCAGCTCCGCGACGACCCGCGCCGGGGGCAGGCCGTCGCGGGCGAGCTGTTCCTTGGAGATGCCGTGCAGGCGTTCGGCCTCCTGCGTCCAGCCCCAGCCCGCCCAGGCATCGGGAGGTCGGATGAGCCAGGAGCGGATCAGGCCATGCTCATCGGCAATCCCGATCTCTATGGGATAGGATCGCCCATGACGGGGCAGGCAGGACGCCTCGAAATCCAGAGCGATGAGCGTCACGGTGCGCCCGTCATCACCAGTTCCGCCCGCAGCTCGCGGGCGTCGGCCTCATACTGGATCGCCAGCAGCCGATGCGCGGATGCCGCTTCGGGCTTGTTCGTCGACTCGGCCGCCGCCCGCTCCTGGCGCGCGCGATCCTCGTAGAAGCGCAGATTGTCGCGCAATTTCGCGCACAAGAACCCATCCTCTGTCATGCCGGCCACATAGCGCAGGACCGGCCTTCAGGCAATATTATTGCGAACGAATTGCAATAAGGAGGCGTATCAGTTCCTGCATCACCGCTGCTGCCGGTGTATCAATTATGGAACCACCCCAGCGCCGATCGGCGTCGGTGAGATCGTTTAAACGACTTGGCGGAGAACAGTCCCGCGAGCGTGCGGAACTGCACTTTATTTGCAATTCTTAATGCTTTTCCTCTAAACGACACGCGCCCGCCGAGAGGGGGGCAGAGGCGTGGAAACCTCTCAATGTAAGACGAGCTTCAGCGACCGGGCAGCGGACACGCATGTCCAAGGCCCTTGGCCCAAAGGTGTTCGCGCCTGACTTACATCAGGTTTCCAATGGCCGGTTGCTGCCGGCTGCACGCTTCCGATTTGGTGGCGTGCAGTCGGCTGTCCGATCGGCCGTCGCCGGCGAGTGTGGATGGAGCTTTGCGGTAGGGGTAGGAAGCGCGTGAACAGTCATCTCCCTGTCGGTCGATTGGCCGAACGTCTGGAATCCCTGCCGCGCGAACATGCCTGGTTCGCGATCCTCGTTGCCGTCACCGCCCTTTCATGGGCGAACCACGCCTATCCCGGCGCTGGCCTGGCTCCGCTCTACATTCCGATCATATGCGCCGCCGCATGGGCGCTGGGCGAACGTGCTGCGTATTTTGTTGCTTTGCTTACCGCGATCCTCGCCATCGTTCCGCATCTGGACGATGGCGGGGTCTCGGCCTCGCTGGTAGTCCGAACCAGCGTGCGGGTCGCGACCTATCTCTTTGTCGCCGCAATGATCGTGAGCTTCCGCCGATCGTTTGACCGCCAACGGCATCTCGCGCTGCGCGACCGCAAGACCGGCGCGCTGAACGGCGAGACGTTCAACGAGCGGTTTTCAGAGGCGCTTACCGTCGCCAGCAGGGCCAGCGAGACGCTGTTGCTGGCGATCTTCGATCTTGACGATTTCAAGGGCGTCAACAGCGCCCACGGCCATGCCGCTGGCGACGCCGTGCTACGGACCTTTGCGCGCGGGGCGGCGGGCAGCATCAGGCGCGAGGATGCTTTCGGGCGGATCGGTGGCGACGAGTTCGCGGTGTTGCTCCGCGTGCATCCAGCGGACGCCGGCGAGATGTTCGCGCGCACGCTTCATTCGCGTGTGTCGGCCGTGCTGGCTGCGGGCGAGCATCCGGTGACGTGCAGCATGGGCGCGCTAGTCATTCCGCCGCACGTCCCGCGCGATCCGGCTGCGCTCATGCACGCGGCCGATCAGGCGATGTTCGTGGCGAAGCGGGCCGGCAAGAACGCCTGTGAAATCACTTGGGCGGACCAGCCCCAGCGCGACGGGCGCGAGCGGGCGAGCGGCCCGCTTCGCGAGCAGCCTGCATGACGGACAAGACCGCCCTGCGCGGTCGCGCGGTCGCGTTGATGGCCGAGGCGCTCGATTTGCTCGACCGCGCCGGAGAGGATGCCGCCGCGATCTATCTTCAACAGGCGCATGACATTGCCGCGCGCCTGACTGCCTTGCGCGCCGATGATGCTGCCGATCCCGATCGGCGCGCGCAGGAGCGGGCGACGTCGCTCGATCCCGCGCTGGTGAAGGCGATCGGCGGGGCGCTGGCGGTTGTGAGCGCGCTTCTGGAAAAGAGCGGCATCGCGACCACGGACGATTTCGCGCAGGCGCTGGGCATATATGCCACGGTCAGCAAGAACGAGAATGAGGACGAGGGCCTGGCCCTCGCCTATTGGGCCGCAACCTTGCGCGATGTGGCGGAGTATCGAAGGGACAAAGGGTAGCGGATCGGCGTGAAACAGGGATTTCCATCGGCGTCTGTGGGGGAATGGCGATGGAAAGAGGGCGGAGCGCGCGACCCCGGCTCCGCCCTCACACCAACAAGGAGACGCGCATGGAGTGCAGTGTCACGGTGCTGGTTGTCGAGGACGAACCGCTTGTGCGGATGATGGCGGCCGAAATCTTCGCAGATGCGGGCTACTGCGTTTGCGAGGCGGGCGACGCGCTGGGCGCGCTGTCGATCCTCGAAACCCGCAACGACATTCGCGCGGTCCTCACCGATATTGAAATGCCGGGGAACATGAACGGCGTCGCCCTGGCCGCCGCGATCCGCGAGCAATGGCCGGAGATCGCCATTCTTGTCAGCTCGGGCCGGGTGTTCCCCAGCGAGGCGGCTTTGCCGCAGGGTGTCGGCTTCCTCGCGAAGCCCTGGCGGATCGACGAAGTTGTGAACAGGGTGGCGGAATTACTGTAATCGCCGCGCGTCCTGAACGGGAGAAAATCGGATGACGGGGAATGTCGCAGGCGTGCCCGCTTCGCGCGCTACCGCACTCGATTACATGGAACGCGCCCTCGCGATCTTGCGGACGCTCGATGGAAATAGCGCGAAATCGGTGGAACATCTTGTAGAGGCGATCGACGCCGCGATGCCCGCGCCATTGGCCAAGATGACAGCCGACGAAACGGAACTCACCTGGCAGATGTCCTATGTCGCGCAGAGGGTCTTTCAGCTTCATAACAAATACGAGATGACGTTTGAGCAAATCGCGCAGCGCCTTGGCATCACGGCGGACCAGGCCCGCGAACATCTCGATTATGTCGAAATGATAATCAACGCGCCGCCGCCAACCAAGGACGTTTAAACGCCCTCCCCTGCCCGCCTGTCCGAATATCGCTCCGCCAGTTCCCGCCAAAAGGCGAGGGGCCGCTCGGGCAGAGAGTAATCGACGTGTCGGGCTTGGTTCTTGCCCTTGTAGGCAGAGTGCGCGACTTGCGCCAAATCCGCGAGCGCGTCCGCCTCTTCATCATCGCTGATGCCGCTGAATAAGGGAACATCGCAGCCGCGCTCGCGGGCATCGGCGAGATCGTCGAGCATGATCCACATTGCCTGATAGGCGGTGCCGGGGTGCTGGAACTCTTCGCCACCAATCCCGATATGCTCGGTTATCACATGGTCGCGGCCGCTTTCCAGGGCCGCCAAAACAAGAGCCGGGGGGAGCGTTTGCCGCAATGCTTCCAAACCCTTCTCCCCCGCCAGCGTATCGACCCAATCGGCTAGCATATGGACGATGATTCGTTCGCCGTAGGTGATCCGCTGCGGCGACGGCGATTCCACATAGCGTTCGATCGCCTCGGCCGCGCAGGCGGCGAGGCTTCGCCCCGTCGCGTCGGCAATCTTCGCAAGGCGCGCCTCTATATCCTTCGACAGCTCGATTTCCAGCATCCGGTTCCACTCCACCTATGCGCGGGATTCACGCGCCCAACTATGTGTGATAAAGGACATTATCACATATTTGGAGCAACGCAGGACGAGGATGGAAATGCGCGCGGTGCATGAGACGATCGAAGGCCCTTTTGCGATCGGGGAGGATTTGGCCGTCTATGGCCTCATCACCCAGGGGGCCGCCCTGCAGGGCGGCGTCAAGATGGTCTTGCACGGCACGATCGGCGGCGACCTCACGGTCGAGCCGGGAGCGCGCGCGATCATCCACGGCACTGTCGCAGGGCGCATCTACAACAAGGGCGGGCGGGTCGAGCTGTTCGGCATGGCCGCTGCGGTCGAGAACCTGTCCCCCGATGCCGCGACGATCATCGACGGCGCGGCGCATGTCCTTCGGGGCCGGCGATTGGAGACGGTGCGATGACCGACAGAGCGTTTAAACGGCCCGGAGATCCACAGCTAGGAGGGAGCCTTGATGCACAAGGATGACGACACGGCTTTCGCCGACAACTATGCTGAGCGCGATCAGGCTAGGGCGCTGCGCGAGCAGGCCCGCACGGGCGGCCTGCGCTTCGAGGCGTATCTACCCGGCGATATGGCCGATTGGCTGTTGGCGCAGGTCGAGCAGGGCCATTTCGTCGATCCGTCCGAGGCGGTGTTCGCGATCGTCAAGAACTTCATCGAGATGGAGCCACACCGCGATTTGCGCGACGAGCTGCTACGCCGGATATTGGATGCGTCGGTTGTGCGCGGCCTTGAGGACGTGAAGGCGGGCCGCGTCCGCCCCGCCGAGGAAGTGTTTGACGAGCTGCGCCGCAAAATGGCCGAGCCGCGCCCCGAGCCAGCGCGTTGGGCGAAGATCGCGCGATGAACGAGCTGGCCCCCCTGCCCCCGCCCCCATCTTCTTCGGCGCTGGCGTTGCCGGCGCTGGTGGCGTCGGCCGACGAGGCGGCGCGGCTGCGCTTCCTTGAGTTCTTCGCCGTCACCATCCGCAATCCGCATACCCGCCGCGCTTATATGCGCGCGGCGGGTGAGTTCCTGGCCTGGTGTGAGGCACGCGGCGTCGCCTCGCTCGCCGGCGTGCAGCCGCTCCACGTCGCGGCCTGGATCGAGGCGCAGGGGGGCGAGCTGGCCCCGCCCAGCGTCAAGCAGCAGCTCGCCGGCGTGCGGAGCCTGTTCGATTGGCTGGTAATGGGTCAGGTGGTGCCGGCGAACCCCGCCGCATCGGTGCGCGGGCCGGCCTATAGCCAGCGGCGCGGCAAGACGCCGGTGCTGGTGCCCGACGAGGCGCGGCACTTGCTCGATACGATCGACGTTGCCACCCACGCCGGCCTGCGCGACCGCGCCTTGATCGGCCTCATGGTCTATTCGTTCGCGCGGATCGGCGCGGCGCTGGCGATGCGGGTCGAGGACGTGTTCATGCAGAACAGGCGGCTATGGGTCCGCCTGCACGAAAAGGGCGGCAAGCGCCACGAAATGCCCTGCCACCACAATCTTGAGGACTATCTGACCGCCTATATCGACGGGTGCGGCTTGCGCGAGGATCGCAAGGGGCCGCTGTTCCGCACGATCGCGCGCGGCACCGGGCAGTTGAGCGAAACCCCCCTGCCCCAAGCCAATGCTTTCGCGATGGTGCGTCGGCGCGCGGCGGCGGCCGGGATCGGCACGGCGATCGGCAACCATTCATTCCGCGCGACCGGAATCACCACCTATCTGAAAAACGGCGGCACCTTGGAGACGGCCGCGACGATGGCGAACCACAGCTCAACGCGCACCACCCAGCTCTACGATCGGCGGCCCGATGACGTGACGCTCGACGAGGTGGAGCGGGTGTTGATCTAGGCGATGGACGGGAGCGCCGATCAGCCGAGGCCGACCTATATCGACCCATCCTTGGCGCGCGGCCTGGTGCGCCATGAGGCGCGACAGCTCAGGGATGCCCATGAGCAAATCCGCCATATTCCCGATGAATTATACAGGGTGATCGTTGACCGCTTCAAAGGCCGTCGCCGGCTTTCGGCATCCAACCTAAAATTGCTGGCAGGCGAGATCGACAGGAAGGCGTCCAGCGCGCTCAGTTCCATTTGTTCGAGTATGACGCAGCGCACACCGAGCCGCTTCCGGCCCGGATCAGTGCGATACGACATCGTGCATTATGTCGTCGGGGCCGTCGAGCAGTCCGCTGTGGCGGGCAGGACGCCGATGGACCGCATCATGCGCCTGTGCGTGTTTGCGGCCAGGCTGGATCAGCGCGAGGTGGCGATGAGCTTCCGCGAGCTGCCGCTTTGCTTTTGGGAACATGCGGCCCGCCGCTATCTCGTAAGGGGCGGCGGAGAACATGACGCGGCGGTGCGCTCGATCGCGCGGCGACTGGCGACAACCTATATCCTGCCGGCCTTGGCCGTGCGCGCGACCGGGGGGCAGGCGAACGGATCGCCGCTCGCCATACCGTTCGCCGGCGGCCTGCTACTCGGTCGTTTCCAGGCCGAGCCAAAGATCGACAATTCAGGCGGTCATGTGACCTTCAACAAATATTGTATGCGGAATCACACCGTCTTTTACCCCACCCCGACGAATTTCGTCGTGCGAACCTACGTCAATCCGAAGCTGTTGAGGCCGGAACAGCATGAGATCGTGCGCGAGATGGAGGCATGGCTTGCGGCGCACCAGGCCGAAGCCGAGGCGGCCGTCATGCAATATCACCGGCTTGAGGATAACGACCAGGGCGAGTTTCTGGACTCCGCGAGCTGGGCGACGCTGCAAGCCGATTTTCAGGCTTTGTGGCCCCGGCTTTCCGCGCAGCTTTAGGTAGGGAAATAGCCCATTTGGGCCAATAACTCGGCGGCTTCGCCATCATCGCGCAAGCGGCCACCTACGACGAAGGCGCTATGATGCTCTCCAAAAGGCCGCAAACGGGCAACGATGTCCCGGTGCCCGTCCTCTCCGGCGAACCATACCAACGTGCCATCCGGCGCATATTTATGATTCCCCTTGAATAGCGCGTTCAGCAGTTTGTTTGCGAAATCGTCATTTTGAACACGCCGCATAATTTCAGGTGATTTGGAAAGGTCGCGGGCAAGCCAGAGCCAGTGCCGCCACACCTTTTCGTCCCACATATGGAATTCGTCCCAAGCCTGATGCTCGCGGATTTCATCTTCTGTTGGGATCAAGGGTGCAGCGGACATTACGCCGCCAGCGCCGGCGCACAGGACCAGCGGCCACCCTCCCAATGGAACCCCACCCGCTGCGCGTTGGCGATCGCGGGCGGCTCGCCCTTGCGCCAGAACGCCCGCATCTTGGCCCGGTCATCCATATGGGCGTCGGCGACGATCGCGCGCGCGGCCTGGATGAACTGCCCATGCCCGAACACATAGACCAGCGATCCCGCAGGCATGGCGGCGAGGCGGGCTAGGGCCGCGCCGCCGCGCCGGAGCAGGGTGGCGAAGCTCTCCGCCCCTTCCCCGTCGCAATAATCAGGATCGGCCGCGCTCCAATAGCGTTCGAGGTGCGGCATCCGCTCCGCGCTGCGCGTGCCGTTCCAGCGCGCCGGTTGCAGATAGGTGAACTCTTCGATCGGCCACACTTCGACCGGCACGCCGGGAAAGCGCGCGATCGTCGGCGCGGCCGTCTGCTGCGTGCGGGTATAGGGCGACGTGACGATGAGCGCGGGCGCTTCTATCCAGCTTGCCGCAACTTCGCGCGCCTGTTCCTGGCCCAGCTCCGTCAGCTCGATCGCGCCGAGATCGTGGCAGGGCACGCCGGCGTTGCCGGTGCTTTGGCCGTGGCGGATGAATATGGCCCGCATGTGCGTCATCTATCCGAATACCTCGCTATGAGAGCCAAGGCGCGCGAGGCGCAGCGTTTCGTCGTCGGGCTTGGCGTAGATCAGCACCAGGTCCGGCTTGATGTGGCAATCGCGATAGCCCGCCCAATCGCCGCTCAGATCATGGTCGCGGTATTTGGGATCAAGCGGCGTGTCGGTCGCGAGCGCGGCCAGAACGGGCTGAAAATCGGCGTCGAGGGTCGCCCGGTGCCGGCCTTTCAATTCCCGCTTGTAGTCGCGCTTGAACCGGGTCGAGCGATCAATCGTCCGCATGGAGGTCCGCCATCAGCGCCTCGACGCTGGCGAACTTGGTTCCCTTCCCCGCCGCCAGCTCCGCCATTGCCTCGCGCGTCGCGGCGTTCGGCACCTTGACCTCGAAAGGCAGGCGACGTTCATCGGCGATACGCAGCATCAGCAGGCGGATCGCGTCGGAGATCGAAAGCCCCATCGCGCCCAGCGCGGCGGTGGCGCGTTCCTTCGTTGCATTGTCGATCCTGGCGCGAACATAGGTGTCGGAAACAGCCATTGGGATTTCCTTCTGAAAACGTAGTCCTAATGTAGTCACAAAATCCGATTTTGGCAAGATCGCTGCGAGGATTTCGCGAGCGATGTGCCGGCGTCGATGTTCGGTTGAAGGGGAAAGGCGATCCTGGCCGCCTTTCCCCAGCAGCAGATTACGACCGCCTGCTTACTTCCCACAGCCATGTTTCAAAGCAGCCGGGGCCGCGTGCGATGTGCTGGATCGCGCGCAGCATCCGCCATCGCACTATCCAGCGAAACGTCCTCATACTCCGCGCAATTTCGGCATAGTTCTTTCCTCCAACCCGATTGCAGACAAAGGTTTCGCGCGCGATCGGCGGCATGGTTTCGAACAGGATGCGTGAGCCGGACAGTTGCCCGCCCGCGCAGCTCGCTCGCAATAGCTCGCCGAGCGATGCCCCAATAGCGGTTCATGCCTTTGTAGGCGTCGTGGTCCACGAAGGCCCATATTTCGAGATCGGTGCGGTGGAAATCGTCCCGATCGCGCCGCCTGGTGTCGGCATAGCGGCCGACCAGCATCAACCGATGCAGCGTCCCCCGCTTCGGGGCGCGGTCCCGCCTGTTCACAAAATGAAGGCGCAGCAGGCGGGCCGCGCGCTCTACTTCGATTTGTCTCCTGTGCGTAAGGTGCGCCACTCGCTCCGTAACACGGTCGCGCAACTGCCAGTTTTGCTCGAATGTCAACGGCTCGTTGGCTCCCGCAAGGGAACTCGCTGCAATCCGTTTGCCGGTCATAGACTTGCCTCCATGCCGCATCCGTGGTGGCAAATCGGGAGTGGCAAACGGACGCGGCTTTAAACCAGCTCCCGCGCGAATCGCGCTGTCGCAGCGTCAGCCCGAAAGCCAGGCAAGCCATGTCCACGGCGTTTAAGCTATCGCTTATACAGTAAAACGATAGCTAATACTCAAATAAGCGATAGCGTCAACGGGTTTGCCTTGGAGAACGAAACCTTGCCCGATAGCGACAGGGCATGGGACGACCGCCTCTTGGAATGAAGCCGACGACGATCCGGCTACCGCTCGAAACGATGCGCCGCATTGAGATGCTGGTTGGCAAGAAGAGGATCGCGAAATTCATCCGCGAGGCGATCGAGAGCGAATTGGAGCGCCGGGAGAAGGCGGAACCACCCACCGAAATGATTGCGAAATTCATCCGCGAGACGGTGGAAAGTGAGTTGCAGCGCCGGGAAAAGGCGAAGTCTCCCACCGAATAGAGCTAGAGGCTGTTATGGACTTGTGAGTCCATGTGGATTCAAAGGCTTGAATGGAGTTGTCTCGCAAGCCTTATCCGTCTGACTTATCCGACGAGGAATGGTCGCTGATCGCGCCCTACCTGACACTGCAGCGCGAGGATGCCGGACAGCGAGAGCACAGCCTGCGCGAGGTATTCAACGGCCTGCGTTACATCGTGAAGACCGGTGCACCGTGGCGCTGGATGCCGAACGATCTGCCGCCCTGGGCGGCGGTGTATCAGCAGACGCAGCGCTGGCTGGCGGCGGGCTGCTTCGAAGCGCTGGTGGATGACTTGCGCGCCGTGTTGCGCCTTGCGGCGGGACGGCCTGCCGAACCCACTGCCGCGATCATCGACAGCCGGACGCTGCGCTCCACGCCCGAGAGCGGCGAGCGTGGCGGTTACGATGGCGGCAAGCGCAAGAAGGGCTCGAAAATTCACATGGCGGTCGATACGCTGGGGCACTTGCTTGCGCTCCATGTGACGCCCGCCAGCGCCGAGGATCGCGGCGAGGTCGAACGGCTCGCCCGCACCATCCAGATTGTGACCGGCGACAATGTCGACATCGCCTATGTTGATCAGGGCTATACCGGTGCACGGGCAGCCGATGCCGCAGCTATGCACGGCATCACACTGGAAGTCGTCAAGCTGCCTGAGGCCAAACGCGGTTTCGTCCTGTTGCCGCGCCGCTGGGTCGTCGAACGCTCATTCGCATGGGCAACCCGCTTCCGCCGCCTCGTCAAAGACTATGAGCGATATGCACAGACACTGGCCGGACTGCATGTCGTCGCCTTCGCCTGCCTCATGATGAAACAGGCCGCCGCAATCGCTACAGGTTCATAACAACCTCTAGGTTTAGATGCGGGCGGGGACATGCGCCTGCCGCTGTCGCGGCACCGTGGCCCTACTCGCTTCGCTCCCCAAGCCCGCAAGCGGTCTTGGCCCAAGGTGACGACCCACATGGCGGGGGCGAGATCGCAAGCGGATCTCGCTTCATGGTGCCGGCGTTCGCCGGCGTCGATGTTCGTTCAAGGGGGGAAAGGCGGTCCCGGCCGCCTCTCCCCCGCAACGGGATTAGACGGGGCCGTGCCTCGCTGCGCTGCGGCCGCTCCACCCCCGTCGAATCCCGCTGCCCCCCTCTCTCGCCGGCGTTCTTGGCCGTCCGTGTTCCGGCCGATGGCATGGCCATCGCCGGACAGGCGATTTGAAGGGAGTAAGGACGATGACCCACCAAACCCGTGAAAGCTGGCTCAATGCGGTGGCGCAGGGCGTGGCCCCGCTGTTCGAGGCGCTGGACGCCCCCCTGCCCGACCGCGTGCGCGTGGCGATCGGCTTCACCAGCAGAGGCGCGAAGGGCAAGGCGATCGGCGAGTGCTGGGACAACCGCTTGAGCGCGGACGG